>Ga0265327_10000061_pt1 | contig 234364 bp, 195 predicted proteins | sample 41621metaG_FD_202089 | JGI IMG/M metagenome (GOLD analysis project Ga0265327, IMG submission 202089) | Rhizosphere microbial communities from Carex aquatilis grown in University of Washington, Seatle, WA, United States - 4-16-21 metaG | ecosystem: Host-associated > Plants > Roots >... | reverse complement strand
GCCTGAGCCGTTGGCGGGGTTCGGAGACCCCGCCCTACATGAATTGCCTGCCGCCCCCCTTTTAGCATTCTCCGGCCGATGCCGCGTCGCCTTGCTGTCCTGATTTTCCTGCCGCTGCTCGCGCTGGTCGCCTCAGCCGCCGAAGCCAAGCCGCGCGCCCGCGATCTCGGCGTGCCCTTTGACGGCGCGCCGGGGCCGCTCAACGCGATCACCGACGTGGCCGGCATCGAGGTCGGTCAGACAACCCTCATCCACGGCGAGGGCAAGCTCGTGGTGGGCGACGGCCCGGTGCGCACCGGGGTGACCGCGATCCTGCCGCGGGGCCGCGCCAACCGCGCGCCGGTCTTCGCGGGTTGGTTTTCCCTCAACGGAAACGGCGAGATGACCGGCACCGCCTGGGTGGAGGAATCCGGAGTCCTCGACGGACCCATCGTCCTGACCAACACGCACAGCGTCGGTGTGGCGCGCGACGCCGTCATCGCGTGGCAGGTGCAGCACTCGCGGCCGGGCGAGATCTGGTGGTCGCTGCCGGTCGTGGCGGAGACTTGGGACGGCTGGCTGAACGACATCAACGGATTTCACGTCAAGCCCGGGCACGTCTTTGCCGCGCTTGATTCCGCGAAGGGCGGCCCGGTGGAGGAAGGCGGCGTCGGCGGGGGCACGGGCATGATTTGCCACGAGTTCAAGGGCGGGATCGGCACCTCCTCGCGCCTCGCCGGAAAATACACCGTGGGCGTGCTCGTGCAGGCCAACTACGGGGTGCGGGATGAGCTTCGCATCGCCGGCGTGCCCGTGGGCCGCGAGATCCCCGAGGGCACGTTCAAGCCGAGGGAAACCGGCTCGATCCTCATCATCATCGCCACCGACGCCCCGCTCCTGCCGCACCAGTTGAAGCGGCTGGCCCGCCGCGCCACGCTCGGGCTGGCCCGCGACGGAAGTTATTCCGGCGACGGTTCCGGCGACCTGTTTCTTGCCTTTTCCACCGCCAACGCCGTCCCCTCGCGCGAGCAGCGGACCGGCGAGGTGACGCTTCTTTCCAACGACGTGATCGACCCGCTTTTTCTCGCCACCGTGCGCGCGACCGAGGAAGCCATCATCAACGCCCTGGTAGCCGGCGAGACGATGAAAGGCCGCGACGACCATGTCGCGCTCGGCCTGCCGCACGATCGGCTGCGCGCGATCCTCAAGAAGTACGGCCGCCTGGTGGAGAAGCCGTAGGCGGTGCGGGCGCTTGGTTCGGAGGTGGAACGCGGCCTCCGGACGCGTTTCAAGCGCATCCAGAGGCCGCTCTCCACCGGCAAGAAGTTGCCGTTTCGCGAAGCTTCCGAAAAACGGGCGGCGGGTCAGCGACCCCGCCCCACACTATAACTCGTCATCGTTCGCCGGGGCGAGCGCCTCCGCCCGCGGGTCGAGACGGGCGCGCCCGATCCACGTGCGGAACAGCGTCATCTGTTCGAGCCAGGCCAGCGGCAATGGCGCAGCCACCAGGTCGATGATCCGCTGCGTGCCGTCCGCCGCCTCGACAACATTGCGGTCGTGCGTGTCGGCCACCAGCCAGGGAGTATCCTCGAGGAAGAACAGCCGCGGGTAGTCGCGATCGGCCCGCAGGAAACGCGACGGAATGGGGATAAGCCGGTCCGGGTCGAAAGCCGACACGTCGGCGCCGGCCGGCAGGGGGCGGCCCGCGGTTTGTTTCACCACCAGGATTCCCTCCGGCGAAATGCCGGCGATCTCAAGGGGCATGCCAACCTCGTGGATCAGCCGGAGTTTCTCGAAAAGCAGACGGAAGCTGCCGGGCACCGCGGTCGCCAGCAAGCGGCCGTCCTCGCCCCGCCCGAATGCAAACGTGGCGCCAACGTCGCCGCCCTCGCGGAACAGGAAGAATTTGTAGACCGACCGTCGGGAGTCGGCAAACGCCAGCGCCTCCACCCCACCTCCGATGCGTTTCAGCTCCGTGGTGTTGGCCTCGAACGGATCGTCAATGTCCGTGCTGAACCCGAAACTTTCCAGCGGAACCACCGGGAGGTGCCGGCGGAACTCCCGGATGGCGTCGCCCAGCGCGGCCCATTCCGGGCCCGTGGATTCGAGCAGGCCTACTTCGTCTTCCTGGACGAGGATAAGGTCGCGGTCCTTATCTGCGCGGATACCGCATTCGGCTGCTTTTTCGCCCAGCTGATCGAACGCCCGAAGTCGTTGCCGGTGACCGTCCAGAACAGCGGCTTGCCCGTCCGCGCCGGGGAGCCGGGGGCCGTCGAGCCAGGTGGGTTTTCCGGTGAACGGGTCTGCTTGCTGCATGGCTCGGCCATGCGCCCAAGGTCGCGCCGCCCGACCCCGAACGCAAAGGATTTTTATGCGCAGGGTGTTCACAGTCCGGGCCAAGGCGAGCCCGGAACCCGCCGGACCGGAAAAGGAAGCGCGGGTTGTAACCGCCCCGGGCTTGCCCCCGGGCCGGCGCCCGGGAATCCTGACGCTTGACACCCCCCGCCCGCTACTCTGACTTTGCCCCTCTTTTCCCTGAAACCTTATGCAACCAACATTCCGCCCGCACCGCAAGAAGCGCGCCCGCAAGATCGGCTTCCGCGCCCGCAAATCCACCCGTGGCGGCCGCAAGGTCCTGTCCGCCCGCCGTCGCAAGGGCCGCAAGCGCCTGACGGTTGTCTGACGCTCGCCCGTCCGAGTCCGTCCGACTTGAGCCGCGCCCAGCCATGCGCCTGAGACCCGGGCAACGTTTGCGGCGCAACACCGACTTTCGCGCCGTGCGCGAACAAGGCCGCCGCATCGACTGCGGGGCCTTCCTGCTGACTTGGCGCACCCGCCCGGCCACCGCCCGGCTGCCCGCCGTGCCGCGCGTCGGCGTGGTCGCCTCCCGCGCCGCGGTCGGCGACGCCGTGGAGCGCAACCGCGCCAAGCGCCGCCTGCGCGAGATCTACCGGAAGCACCAGGCGCTGGTGCCGCCCGCCCTCGACCTCGTCCTCACCGCCCGCGGGGCCGTCCTGCGGCTGGAGTTCTCCGAGTTGGAACAAAGATTTGCCCACGCGTGCCGCCGGCTGGCCGCGCCTCCTGCGAATGTCTGACGCCCGATCCCGCACCCCCGGGGCGGTGCCGCCGCCGGCGCCGACTGCCCGGATTGCCGCCCTTCCCGCCCGCGCCGCGGGCGGCCTCGTCTGGCTTTACCAGAAAACCGTGTCGCCCGCCCTAGCGGTGGCCAATCCCTTCGGCGGCTGCCGCTTCGCGCCCACCTGTTCCCATTACGCGAGCGAGGCCCTGCGGGAACACGGGCTGCTCGCCGGGATCGCGCTGACCGCCCGCCGAGTCGTCAAATGCGGCCCGTGGCACCCCGGCGGCCTCGACCCCGTGCCACCCCGTCGAAAGCCCGTGTGTGTCAGCGTGGCCGGATCGCCGCGGCCCGGTTGACGCACCGCCCGCGCCCCTTTCCACCCTCCGTTCCCGCCCTTTCACTCTCACTTCTTAATGGACAAAAAGAACACCGCCATCGGGATCGCCCTGCTCATCGCCGCCGGGGCGATGTTTATTCTGAGCGCCCGCTATGCCCCGCAACCGCCCAAGCCCGCGGTCACGGCCACCAACACCGGGAGCCCCCTCCCAAAGAACGAGGCGCCGGCGGCGGGCCCCGCCCGGATGGTCGCCGACACGGCCCTGTCCGCCCCAGCCAAGAGCACGCTGCCCGCGGAGTACGCCACGCTTTCAAACGAGAGCCTGGAGGTGAAATTCACCACCGCCGGCGGCGCGATTGACAGTATCGCGCTCAAGCAACATTTCGCCGTCCTCGGCCACCCCGAGCTCTACACCTTCAATTCCCCGCAGGCCGCGCCAGCGCTCAGCCTCCTTGATTTCCCCGGACTCGACAAGGATGCGCGCTACACCGTGGTTTCCCAGACCGCCGGCGAAATCGTCTTTCGCGCCGTGCTCGACAACCGGCTCGAGGTCACGCGCCGCTACACGCTGCTCGGCGGCGGCAAGGGCGACCCCTACCAGATCCGCCACGAGACGACCTTCCACAACCTCACCGACCAGTTGCTGCCGCTGCCGCGCGCCGCGTTCAACCTCGGCACCGTGTCGCCCCTCAACGAGAACGACTCGGGCATCTACCTTAACGCCGGCTACTATGACGGCGACAAGGCCGACTTCACCCGCCGCGATTCGCTGGCCGGCGGCGGCTTTTTCACCTCGAGCGCCCCGCTGCCCTTCGTCGAGAAGACCGCCGCCCTCCAATGGGCGACGGTGAAGAACCAGTTCTTCACCATGATCCTCACGCCCGACCAGCCGGGCGTCGGCCTGCGGATCGAACGCGTGAAGGTGAATCCGCTGCTCGACGACGCCAACCGCAGCGCCTACGGCCTCACCGGCAGCGCGCAATTCGACCTCAAGCCGCTGCCCGCCGGCGCGTCCGCGACCTGGGGCGCCACGTTCTACGCCGGGCCGAAGGAATACCGCCGGCTGTCGAAGACCGACAACTTTGCCCACAACGAGGACCTCGTGATGGAGTTCGGCAAGTACTTCGGGTTCTTCTCGAAGCTGCTGCTCACGATCATGAACTGGGTGCACACCTGGCTGCCGAGCTGGGGCTGGGCCGTCGTCGTCACGACGCTGCTGCTCAAGATCGCCACGCTGCCGTTCACGCTGGCCGCCTCGCGCTCGTCCAAGCACATGCAGAAAATCATGCCGCTGGTGAAGGAGGTCCGGGAGAAATACAAGGACAACCCCGCCAAGCAGCAGGAGGCGATGATGAAGGTCTACAAGGAGAACAAGGTGAACCCGCTCGGCGGCTGCATCCCGGTGCTCATCACCCTGCCGTTCTTCATCGGGTTCTTCACCATGCTCCAGAACGCGTCCGACCTCCGCTTCGCCTCGTTCCTGTGGGTGAAGGACCTCGCCGCGCCCGACACGGTGATCTCGTTCGGCACGGTCACGCTGCCGCTGCTCGGCCTGACGCACCTGAACCTGAACATCCTCCCGCTGCTGATGGGCGCGACGATGATCTACCAGATGCGCATCACGCCCACGCCCAGCACCGATCCGGCGCAGGCCGCGATGATGAAATTCATGCCGCTGATGTACATGGTGTTTTGCTACAACTTCGCCGCCGCCCTGGCGCTCTACTCGACGGTCAACGGCATCTTCACGATCGTGCAGCAGAAGATCGTCAACCGGCTGCCGGAACCCAAGCTGCCCGGGGAGTTGCCCGGCGCGATCAAGAACGTGACACCGAAGAAAAAGAAGTAGCGAGCAATGAGTAGCGGGTAGCGGGCATGTTCGCCCGCCGCCCATGTTTTGGATAGCCACCGGCCCAAAATCGTTCGCTACTCGCTACTCGCTACTCGCTACTCGCTACTCGCTACTCGCTACTCGCTACTCGCTACTCGCTACTCGCTACTCGCTACTCGCTACTCGCCATGGCCGGCCACAACAAATGGTCCAAAGTCAAACGACTCAAGGCCGTCACCGATTCCCGCAAGGGCAAGGTGTTCTCACGACTGGCGCGTGACATCACCCTCGCCGCCAAGTCGGGCGGCGGCAGCCCCGACGCCAACGCGCGGCTGCGCACCCTACTGCTCAAGGCGCGGGAGGCGAACATGCCCGCCGACAACGTCGACCGCGCCATCAAAAAGGGCACCGGCGAGCTGCCGGGGGTCGTCTTCGAGGAAACCCATTACGAGGGCTACGGTCCGGGCGGCGTGGCTTTCATCATCCAGGTGACCACCGACAACAAGCAGCGCGCCGCCCAGCTCATCCGCTCGATGTTTACCGCCCACGGAGGCAATCTCGCGCAAACCGGCGCAGTTGCGTTCCAGTTCCTGCACGCCGGCCAGTTCCTCATCGCCCGCGACAAGGCGACCGAGGACCGGCTCATGGAGGTCGCGCTTGAGGCCGGGGCGGACGATGTGATCACCACCGACCAGGGCTACGAGGTGCGGTGCGCGATTCCCGCGTTCGACAAGGTCGTGCACGCCCTCGAACAGGCCGGCATCAAGGCGGATTCCTCCGAAATCGCCTACATCCCCACCGTCACCGTGCCGGTCACCAGCGTCGATCTCGCCCGCAGCATCGTGAAGCTGCAGCAGGCGCTGGAGGAGGACGACGACGTGCAGGGCGTCTTTTCCAACGAGGAAATGGACGACCGCGTCAGCGACGCGGCGCACGCCGGATAGTGTAGTGCGGGGTCGCTGACCCCGCCCTACACCGTTGCCACCCGTCAGCTCTTCCCGCGCCGCGAGATCAGGAGCACAATGACGCCAAACACGGCGAAGATCGAGCCCCAGAGGAGATTCACGTTCCGGCCGAGCGAGTGCTGGGCGTAAATCGCCGGGTCGGACATGAAACCGAAGCACACGAGGATGAGGCCGAGGATGAGGAAAAGCAGGCCGAGCGGGATGCGAACGTCGAGATGCATGGCGAAGGAGGGTCGGGGTTACCAGAAGATGAGGTTGAGCACGAAGACCGCGGCGAGCACGAGCCCGCCGAGGACCGCCGGCCGCCCGTACCAGGGCGTGTCGTGGTCGCGGATCTTTTCCGTCAGCGAATAGACCAGTCCCCGCAGCTGGTCGTCGGTCTTGTTCGCCGCCGTGGCCAGCGAGATGCCGGCGGTGGCGAGGAAGCAGCCGACGAAAGCGCAGATCGCCATCCAGAAATTCTGGGCCATCGAGCTGGTGAAGAACCAGTGCGCCCCCATCCAGCCGCCCTTGATCCAGGCGGTCTCGCCGACCGGTAGGGTCAGGCCGTGGAAAACCATCGCGGAAAGCGTGCCGATCAGCAGGCCGAAGAAGGCGCCGTGACCCGTGGTCCGCCGCCAGAACATGCCGAGCAGGAAGATCGCAAAGAGCGGCGCGTTCACGAACCCGAACACCAGTTGGAGCATGTCCATGATGTTGTTGAACTGCCGCGCCGTGTAGGCGCAGGCGATGCTGAGCAGCAGGCCGACGATCGTGGTGATGCGACCGACCTTGACGAGGTGGGCGTCGGTCGAGTCCTTCTTCAGGTAACTCTGGTAAATGTCGTAGGTGAAGACCGTGTTGAACGCGGTGACATTGCCCGCCATGCCCGACATGAATGAGGCCATCAGCGCGGTCAGGCCGATGCCGAGCATGCCGTTGGGGAAATACTGCGCGAGCATGGCCGGCACGACCATGTTGTAATCCGGCGTGCCGTTCGCGGAGAGCGGCAGCTGGAGTCCGCCGCCCTTCTGGGCCAGGCCGATCGCCAGCATGCCCGGCAGGATGACCAGCGCCGGGAACATCATCTTCGGGATCGCGGCCAGCAGCGGCGTCCGCCGGGCGGAGGCCATGTCCTTGGCCGCCATCGCGCGCTGGATGACGAGGAAGTCGGTGCACCAGTAGCCGAACGAGAGGACGAACCCGAGGCCCATCGCGAGCCCGAACCATTCGACGCCCATCGGGTTGGCCTTGGCGTCGCCCATCTGGGCCCACGAATGCGACCAGGCGCCCGGCATGCCGTGCGCCACCGAGTAGGTCTGCAGGTGCTTCATCAGGCCGTCCCACCCGCCGACATCCTGCAGGCCGAGGAGGACGAGCGGCAGCAGCCCGAGCACGATGAGGAAAAACTGCAGCACCTCGTTGTAGATCGCAGACGTCAGACCGCCAGTGTAGATGTAAACTAGCACGATCAGGCTCGAGCCGACGATGCAGAGATTGTAGTCCAGCCCCGTGATCGCGTTCAGGAGCAGCGCGAGCGCGTGCATCGAGATGCCGGACGAGAACACGGTCATCACGGCAAATGACAGCGCGTTGAAGGCCCGCGTCTTCTCGTCAAACCGCAGCTTGAGGTACTCGGGCACCGAGCGCGCCCGGGAGCCATAGTAGAACGGCATCATGAAGACGCCGACGAAAACCATCGCCGGGATCGCGCCGATCCAGTAGAAATGGCTGGTCGCGATGCCGTACTTGGCGCCGGATGCGGCCATGCCGATGACCTCCTGCGCCCCGAGGTTGGCGCCGATGAAGCCCAGCGCGCAAACCCAGGCCGGCAGCGAGCGGCCGGATTCGAAGAAGTCCGCGCTCGTCTTCAGGTACTTGCGCAGGACCCAGCCGATGCCGATGACAAAGGCGAAGTAGATGGACAGGATGAGGTAGTCGACGACGGCCAGGTGCAGCTTGACCGAACCGTCCGCACCAGTGGCCGCCAGGAACAGGGGTAGAAACGCGGATTTCAATGGGGATGGGGGGTAGAGGCCTACTACAAAGCGGCAATCGTCCCGCCCGGCAAGCCCGCAAACCCATCCGCGTCCATTTGGCCGTCAGCCGGCGCGGTCCGCGAGGTGCCCGGCCTGTTGGGTCAGGGATTTCTCAAGGCTCCCGCAGACCAGCGCGCACAGCTTCGAGACGTTCGGATCGGCGATCGCATAAAAGACCTGCAGGCCCGCCTTGCGTCCCCTCACCAGCCGGACGGCCCGGAGTTTCTGCAGGTGGTGGGAGATGTTCGCCTGGGTGCCGCCGGTCGCGGCGACCAGCTCGGTCACGCTCTTTTCCCCCGTGAAGAGCGCCTGCAGCAGGCGGAGGCGCATCGGTTCGGCCAGCGCGGCAAAGCGCTGGGCCACGAGTTCGAGGGCTTCGTCCGTCAGGTGCTGATGCCGGGCCATGCGGAAGCAGAAACCGGGCTTGACACCGATGCAAGTATATAAATATATGCTCATATATTTTATGAAAATAGAACCGTTCATCCGGATCCTCGCCGGCTCCCTGGCCCTGCTGAGTGCCGCCCTCGCCTGGTTCGTCAGCCCGGGGTGGCTGCTCCTGACCTGTTTTGTCGGCGCCAACCTCATCCAGTCCGCCTTCACCGGCTTCTGCCCGCCGTCGATCGTCCTGCGCAAGCTCGGCTGGCTCGACGCCGACGGCACCATCCACTGGGGCGGCCGCCCCCCCGGGGCCTGAGGCGCACCCATGCCCGCCCGCTTTCTCCCGCTGGGACTCTGCCTGCTCGGGCTCGCCGCGTGCCGCCCGGCAGAAACCGCCGCCGAACGCCCCGCCGGCCAGGCCACCCCGGTGCGCACGGCAGTCGTCGCCGCCGGCCGGATTCCCTTGGTGACGGAGGTGCCGGCGACGGTCCATCCGGCCGAACGCGCCGTGATCGCCGCCCGCCTGACCGGCACGATCGCGACGCTGCCCTGGGGACTCGGCCAGTCCGTGCACGCCGGTGAACTGCTCGTCACCCTCTCGGTCCCGGAAGCCGACGCGCGGGTCCGCCAGGTCCAGGCCCAACTCGCCGAGGCCGGCCGCACCGCCGAGCGCGAGCGCACGCTCGTGGAGAAGGGGGTCAACGCCTCCGACTCGTTGCGCGACGCCGAGGACCGCCTGCATTTCGCCCAGGCCGCCGTCGCCGAGGCCGAGGCGCTGCTCGCCTTCGCCACGGTGCGCGCGCCGTTCGACGGCGTCATCACCGCCAAGCCCGTGCTGCCGGGCGACCTTGCCACGCCGGGCCTGCCTCTGCTGACGCTCGAATCGACCCAGCACCTCCGCGCCGAGGGCACCATCCCCGAACAACTCGCCGCGGGGCTCCACCTCGGGGACCCGCTGAAAGTGCTGGTCGACGAATCCGCCGCGCCCGTGGACGGCCGCATCGAGGAACTTTCCTCGGCCGCCGACGCCATCAGCCGGTCCGTCCTCGCCAAGGTTGCCCTGCCGGCCGGCGTCGCCCGCTCGGGCCAGTTTGTCCGTTTGGAGGTCGCCGGCGGGGAAGCCCCGGCCCTGCTCGTGCCGGCCGATGCAGTCACTCATTTCGGCCAGATGGAACAGGTGTTCGTCGTCGACGGCGGGCGGGCCGTGCTCCGGCTGGTCAAGACCGGCCGGAGCCTCGGAGCGCAAATCGAGATCCTGTCCGGTCTGAACGCCGGTGAACGCGTCGTGCTCGCCCCGCCGGCGGCGTTGCGCGATGGCTCGCCCGTGACGAGCGCGCCATGAGCGCGCCGGGGACAACTCCCGGACGCGGGCTCGCCGGGCGCCTGGCCGCCGCGTTCGCCGATTCGCCGCTGACGCCGCTCGCGGTGATCTCCTCGCTGCTGCTCGGCGTGTTCGCCGTGTTCAGCCTTCCGCGCGAGGAGGAGCCGCAGATCAAGGTGCCGATGATCGACGTGCTCGTCACCATGCCGGGCGCCACCGCCGCCGAGGTCGAGAACCGCGTCACCCGCCCCATGGAGAAGCTGCTTTGGGAAATCCCCGGTGTCGAATACCTCTACTCCACCTCTAGCCCCGGCAGCTCGCTCGTCATTGTCCGCTTCCGCGTCGGCTCGGCCCTCGAGGACAGCCTTGTTCGACTCAACCAGAAGCTCGCGGCCAACTACGACCGCATCCCGCCGGGCGTCAGCCCGCCGCTCGTCAAGCCGCGGACGATCGACGACGTGCCGGTGCTCGCACTGACTCTGCACAGCCGGACCCAGGACCACCTGACCTTGCGGCGTCTCGCGGCGCAGCTCGACGACGCAGTCAAGGCGCTCCCTGACGTGGCGGAGACCAACCTCATTGGCGGCGTCCGGCGCCAGCTCCGGGTCCGCTTCGACCCGGTCCGGCTCGCCTCGCGACGCCTGACGCTCGACGACGTCGCCAATTCCATCCGGGCAGCCAATCAGCGAACGCAAAGCGGTTCGCTCTCCGCCGCCAACCGCGAGTTGCTCATCGAAACCGGCACCTATCTGCGCGACCCCCGCGATGCCGGCTCCGTCGTCCTCGGTACCTACCAGGACCGGCCCATCTACCTCCGTGATGTCGCCGAGATCACCGACGGCCCAGCCGAGCCCGCCGACTATGTCCTGTACGGACAAGCCGGTTCCGCCGGCGACGACGAGGCGGCCGTCACTCTGAGCGTCGCCAAGCGCCCCGGCGCCAACGCGGTGACGGTGGTGCGGGAAGTGATGCGGACGGTCACGGCGCTCCAAGGCCGCCTGCTGCCGGCCGACGTCGGCGTGGCGGTCACGCGCGACTATGGCGCGACGGCCAGCGAGAAATCGAACGAGCTTCTCTTCCACATGGGGCTGGCGGTCTTCGGCGTGGCGCTGTTGATCCTGTTCTTCCTTGGCTGGCGCGAGTCGCTGGTAGTCCTCCTGGCAATTCCGGTTACGCTCGGGCTGACGCTGCTAGTCTTCTACCTGTACGGCTACACCCTGAACCGGATCACGCTTTTCGCGCTGATTTTCTCGATCGGCATCCTGGTCGACGACGCCATCGTGGTCGTGGAGAACATCGTCCGCCACCTGCAGCTGCCCGGCGCGCGCGGTGCGAACCTCCTGGACGTCGCGGTGGCCGCAGTCGACGAGGTGGGCAACCCCACCCTGCTGGCCACGTGGGCGGTCATCGCCGCCGTGCTGCCCATGGCCTTCGTGGGCGGCCTGATGGGACCGTACATGCGGCCCATCCCGGTGGGCGCGAGCGCCGCGATGCTGTTCTCCGTGCTAGTCGCGTTCACCCTGACGCCGTGGGCGGCGTTGCGCGTCTTGGGACGGCACCACCGGCGTCTGACCGCGGGCCCCCGCGCTGACCTGCAACCGAGCGCGCCCGATACCTTCTTCACCCGTCTTTATCACCGCATCATGGGACCGCTCATCGCCCGCGCGCGCTGGCGGTGGGCATTTTTCGGCAGCGTGGCCGGGCTGCTCGGGGCGGCGTTTGTCCTGGTCGGGTTCGGCCTCGTCAAGGTCAAGATGCTGCCGTTCGACAACAAGTCGGAGTTTCAGCTCATCCTCAAGATGCCCGAGGGCACCCCGCTCGAGGCGACGGCGCAGGTCGCCCGGGCCCTGGCGGCTGCGGTCCGCAATGAGGCCGGCGTCCGCGACTACCAGATCTACGTGGGCGTCGCCTCGCCTTTCAATTTCAACGGGCTCGTCCGCCACTATTTCCTGCGACGGAGCGCCAACCTCGCGGACATCCAGGTCAACCTGCGGCCGAAGGAGGAACGCGCCTCGCAAAGCCACGATCTCGCCGTGCGTCTGCGGCCACGTTTGGCGGCCATCGCGGCCCGCGTCGGCGCCTCGCTGGCGGTCGCCGAGGTCCCGCCCGGTCCGCCCGTGCTGCAGACCCTTGTCGCCGAGGTTTACGGACCCTCCCCGGAAGCGCGCCTCGCGCTGGCCGGTCGCGTCCGCAGCGTCTTCGAGCACACCGCCGGCATCGTGGATGTCGACTGGTACGTGGAAGCCGAACAGCCGGCGGTGCACCTCCGGATCGACCGCACGAAGGCGGCGCTGCACGGCATCAGCGAGGGGACCATTGCGCGCACCATCCAGACCGCGCTCACGGGTGCGCGGGTCGACCTGTTGCACCAGCCGTCGGAGCGGGAGGACGTCGACATCTTCCTGGAACTGCCGCGGCCGCTGCGCAGCCGGCCGGAGGATCTCCTCGCGCTGCAGGTGCGGTCCGATCACGACGACATCATCGGGGCCGGCGAACGGCCGTTGGTGCCGCTGGGAGAATTGGTCACGCTGGAGCCCGCGGTGGGCGAGCGCAGTCTTTACCGCAAGAACCTCCGTCCGGTGGTATACGTGACCGGAGACGTCGCCGGGGCCGTGGCCAGCCCGGCATACGCGATCTTTGCGATGAACCGTGATCTGGCGAAAATTGACGGGCGCGACTTCGGCGGCACGCGCCCGCCGGTGGCCATCTACAATCTGACCCAACCGGCCGACGGGTTGGAGCCCGCCATCAAGTGGGACGGCGAATGGCAGGTGACGCTGGAGGTCTTCCGCGACCTCGGGCTGGCGTTTGCCGCCGTCTGCATCCTGATCTACATGCTGATGGTTGGCTGGTTCAAAAGCTACGTGACGCCGCTCATCATCATGGTGGTGATTCCGCTCTCGCTCATCGGCATTCTGCCCGCGCACGCCGCGATGGGGGCGTTCTTCACAGCGACCTCGATGATCGGGTTCATGGCCGGCGCCGGCATCGTGGTGCGCAACTCCATCATCCTGGTGGATTTCATCGAACTGCGGCGGGCGCAGGGCCGGCCGCTCGCGGAGGCGGTGGTCGAGGCGGGAGCAGTGCGCTTCCGTCCGATGCTGCTGACCGCGCTGGCCGTCATCGTGGGCGCATCGGTCATCCTGACCGACCCGATTTTCCAGGGCCTGGCGCTCTCGCTGATGGCCGGCGAGGTGGCTTCGCTCTTGATCAGCCGTTTCGCCGTTCCGGTCATCTATTATTTGGTCCACACCGATCGGCGCGCACGACGCACGGTCCCGGCCGCCACTTCCCTTCAACCCCGTCCAACCCCAAGTCCATCACCATGAAATCAAACGTCGGTACCATCGATCGGATCATTCGTTACCTCGCAGGCGCGGCCATCCTTGCCGCCGGCTACTACTACAAGAGCTGGTGGGGCCTCATTGGTTTCCTCCCGCTGCTCACCGCAACCATTCGCTTCTGCCCGGCCTACCTCCCCTTCGGCCTGAGCACGTGCAAAACCAAGCCGGACTCGCCCCGCTGACCCATCAGCTTCCCCTGCCCGGCGGCCGGCTACAATTGCCTTCAGCCGGGTTCTCGCCCAAATTCTCCGCCATGAAAATTTGCGTTGCCTGCTGCCTGTTCGCCCTCGGCTTTCTCCGGGCCGGGGCCGCTGATGTTGAGACGATTTCGCCAAAGGAGGCGGACCGTCTGGTCAAGGCCGGCCAGGCGGTGCTCGTCGACGTCCGCGAGCCCGGCGAGTGGAAGGCCACCGGCGTCGCCGAACCGGCCGAACTCCTGCCGAAGAGCGATTTCGACGGCGCCCAGAAAAAATGGAACGACTTCCTGGCCCATGTCGGAGGCAAAAAGATCATTCTCTACTGCCATTCCGGCAACCGGGCCGGACTCGTGGGGGCCGCGCTGGCCGACCAGGGCTTCAAGGTCGCCAACGCCGGCGGGCTCAAGGACTGGACCGACGCGGGCTTGCCGGTGCGCAAGGTCGAGGCCAAGAAATAGCGGATTTGCCACGCCTCCCAGCGCGACCGCGGGCGTCACCCCGTCCACGCCCGCAGGCGGCCGGCCTGGATGACGCACACGCAGTCCTCGCCGTCGGCCGTGGGCAGCCAGTGCAGGTCGAGCGCGGCGAACTCGCGGTCCATCGCGGCGCGCAGGCCGCCCACTTCGAGGGCGACGAGCCCGTGTGGCTGGAGGCGGTCGCGCGCCTGGCGCAGCAGCTTCCGGATGACATCCAGGCCGTCGCGACCGCCGTCGAGGGCCATCGCCGGCTCGTGGCGATATTCCGCGGGAAGCGAGCGCAACTCCGCCGCCGGCACATACGGCGGATTCGAGAGGATCAGGTCGTAGCGCAGGCGCGGCACGGCGTCGAAAACGTCGGAGCGGTGGAGCTTCACCCGCGCCCCCAGGCGATGCTGGGCGACGTTGAACTTGGCCACCGTGAGGGCCTCCGGCGAGAGCTCGATGGCATCGACCCGCGCACCCGCAAACTGGTGGGCCAGCAGGATCGCGAGGCAGCCGGAACCGGTGCAGACGTCGACGACGCGCTTGACGGGTGGCGCCGATCGAGCTTGTGGGGCGGGGTTTCCGAACCCCGCCGCACCCTTCCGGTGCCGACCACGCCCAATGGCGGGTTTCGGAGACCCCGCCCCACAATTTGCGTTCAGTGGCTTTCCCTTGGAGGGTCGGTCCCCCGCCCCGCCGCCAAGCATCTCCGCCAGCTGTGGGAGAAGCTCGAGAAAATAGGAGCGCGGGATGATGACCCGTTCGTCGACGTAGAAGCGATGCGGTCCGAGCCAGGCCTCGCGGGTGAGGTAGGCGGCGGGGACCCGCTCCTCCAGCCGGCGGCGAAAAACTCCGGCGACCCGGGCCGATTCCTCCGCGGTCAGTTTCCTCCTGAGGACCGCGGGGCGGCTGTCGAGCGGCAGGCCGAGGGTGTGCAGCAGCAGGTAGAGCGCCTCGTCGTGCGCGTTGGTGGCCACCTGTCCGAGGGCCACGCGGTGGCGCGCGTACTTGCATTCCGCCCGGCGGAGCTCTTCCCCCAGCGTGCGCGGTTTGGCCGGCATGGCTTCAACTCCCCTTGGTCGCGGCCGGGGTCGTGTGTACGTGGTTGCCGAGGTGCTGGGAACAATAGCACTCGTCGTTGGCGCACTTCGAGCAGTAGCGGAAATCCAGCTCCGGGTTACTCAGCTCCGTCCGGCCGCACACGTGGCAGCGGTGACGCGCCGCGGGCTCGTCACCCGACGCGGCGAATTGTTGCGCCCGAAAGGCCATCTGGCGACGTCCGGAGCGGATGCGCTGGATGATGTCCCGGCCGAAAAAGAGGAAGAAATTCCCCAGCGAGGCCAGCAGCGCGAGCCGCGTGGGCCAGGCGCCGGTGAGGGCGGCGTAGGCATAGACCACCCATTGGAAGCGCGCGACCCACTTGATCTTCAGCGGGAGCACGAAGAAGAACAGCAGCTCGAACTCGGGATTTAGGTAGGCAAAGGCGAGCAGGACGCTTCCGGCGATGAAGATGTTCGTGGCGGGAACAAACGGGAAGACGAACGCCGCCACGACCGTGAGGACCCAGCCGAAGAAGAGGAAGAAATTGTAGCGAAAGGCGCCCCAGAAGTGCTCCAGCGCCCCGCCCATCAGGTAAAACATGTACCAGCTGAACGCGATGAGCACCGGATGCACGGCCGGCGGGTCGAACACAAAGGTGAAGATCCGCCAGACCTGGCCCTGCAGCACCCAGCCCGGGACCAGCGCGATCAGTCCGGTGAAATCCCGGCCCAGCATCGCCATCAGGAACACAAAAACCTGGCCGACTACCAGGTAGATGGAGATGTTCTCGATCGCAAAGCGGCCGAAAAGGCGTTCGAGGCGGTTGAGCAACGACATGAACCCTACTTCTCAACCTTGGGCGCGAGTTGGTCGAGCAAAGTCTTTTTCTCGTCCGCCAGCTTCGGGTCGGTGATCCCGTCAAGCTCCGTGTGCGCCTCCTCGCGGCGTCCGAGCTTGAGGAGCACGTTGGCCCGCTGGAGTCGGACGAGCTGGCGCATGGTGGTGGTGACGGGGCGGTCCGCGAGCTTGTTCCAGACCTCCAGCGCCTCGTCCCAGCGCGGCGGGTCGAGTTCGTAGAACGCCTTGGCGTACTGGTACGCAAGCGACAGGTCGGCCGGCGACAGCTCGGCGGCGCGCTGGAAGGCGCCGAGCATGGCCTTGTCGAGCCCGGCCCGGGTGAATTCGCCGCTGGTCAGGAAATTCTCGCGGCCGGTGAGCAGGAGCTGGCCGAGATTGTAATGGTAAAGGGGCTCCTTGGGCGCGAGGTCGATAGCCGACATCAACCACGGCAGCGCCTCGAGCGGTTTGCCGTCCTCCGCCAGGTGCTTGGCGATCTGGTTCTTCACCGTGGCGATGTTTGGATCGAGCTTGTTGGCCTTCAGCAGCATGGCGACGGCCTGCCTCGTCATGCCGACCTTGCCGAGGAACACTCCGTACGCCGCGTACGCGGTTGCGAAATCGGGGTTCTTCTGGAGAAGGATGTCGTAGCTGCTGGCGATCGACTGCGCCTCGCCGTGGAAGAGCGCCTCGTCGAACTGCTCGCCGTCCTTTTCCGCCCGGGCAAAAAGCTCGTTCTGCCGCGCCGCGATGTCGCGCAGCGTCCGGTCGGCCAGTGTCTCGGCGGGCGGCGACGCGGAAGCCGGATCGGCCGCCGCCAGCCGCGGCGCGGGCAGGCCGGACAGCAGGACGAATCCGCAGGCCAGCAGGCCGAGGCGGCCGGCCGCCCGCTGGGGCGCGCCCAATGGCGACAGGGGGAATCGAGAAAAACGGCCGGCGGCGGCGGGCAAGGATGCGGTATTCAAGCGACGGTGGGACACGCGGGAGGGCGATTCGTTCAATCGTGCCTCGGGCGGACCCGCAGGGCCACCCCTTTTTGCGACCTGAACGCCGCCCGCCAACACGATGAAACCGGGGCGTTTTCGCGCCCCGGTTTCACCCAACCTTGAACCGAACTATTTCAACAACTCTGCAAACAGCGAGCCCCGGCCATCCATGGACGGGCCCGCCCGAATCGCACCGGCAACAACCTGTCCCAGGGGGTGTAGGGGTGGTTTCATGGGGCAGGAAGTCGGGGTGTCCGACGCGGGTGGGTGGGGCCAGGGGAGGGCCGGGGTCTGCTCCAGGGAGTTTCAAAGATTGATCGACCGGAAACAACCGGCCAGTTATTCTTGCTAAAGAATAAGATTCCTTCATCCCCATGCCCCTCTCCCGCGTCACCATGCAGGATGTCGCCCGCGCAGCCGGCGTGCACCAGACCACGGTCTCGCTCGCGCTGCGCAACGACCCGCGCCTGCCGGTCCGCACGCGCCAGCGGGTGCGCGCCGTCGCCCGCCACCTGGGCTACCGGCCCGACCCGATGCTGGCGGCGCTGAACTTCTACCGGGCCTCCCGGCATGCGGTCAAGGCGCCCCCGCCCATGGCCTTCCTGCTCAATTTCGCCGACGCCCGCGAGTTCGCCGACTCGTATCCCCACCGGATGTTTCTCGAGGGGGCCCGCCGCCAGTCCGAACTGCTGGGCTATCACCTCGACGTGTTTTACCTCGGCCACGGGGCGGATGCCGGCGCGCAGATCCAGCGCGTGCTCCGCGCCCGGGGCATCACGGGCGTCATCCTGGCGGCGTTTGCCGACACGACCATTGAGTTTCATCTCGATTGGCGGCATTTCAGCGCGGTGCTGATCGAATCTCACCAGCTCCGCCTCTCCCTCCACACGATTTCGAACCACCAGGAGGCGGTCACGCGCGAGGCCGTTCGCCGGCTGCGCCGGCTCGGCTACCGGCGCATCGGCCTGGCGGTCGGCGCCCGCGAGGAGGTGTATCTCCAGAATGCGTTCACCGCCGGCTACTATGTGGAAGCCGCGCAATGGCCGGATTTGGTCCCGGTTCCCCCCCTCGTCCTGGCCGCCGATTCGCCCGCCAACCTCGCGCGCGTCGCGGGACCGTGGGTCCGCCACCATGCGGTCGAGGCGGTGATCAGCAACTGGAACAATTTCCCCGCCATTCTCCGGCTCGCGGGCCTGCGCCCGCCGCACGAGGTCGTGACCGCCTCCCTGGACGTCACGCCCGGCGAGGGGCCGGCCGCCGGGATGCGCCAGAACCATCGCATCGTCGGCGAGCGCGCCGTCGAGCAACTGGCCAGCCTGATGCGCTCCAACATGCGCGGGCTGGTGGACACCCCGAACACCACGCTGATCGAGGGCTGCTGGGTGAACGGCGCCGGCGTCCCGCGCCGCCGGGCGGCCCCGGGAACCGTTCTTTAGTAAGCACAAAAACCGGGCGGCCGGTCCTTGCCACCCGGCGGGACACCCGGAATCGTGGTCCCCCGGCCGGTCGCGGACCCCTCCGCTCACCGGCCCCTCCCATGAGCTTTCCGCGCAACTTCACCTGGGGTGCCGCCACCTCCTCGTACCAGATTGAGGGCGCCGCCGACATTGACGGCCGCTCCCCGTCGGTGTGGGACGGCTTCTGCCGGCTGCCCGGCCGGGTTTTCGAGGGCCACCACGGGGACGTCGCCTGTGACCACTACCACCGCTCGGCGGAGGACGTCGCCCTGATGAAGGCGATCGGGCTCCAGGCCTACCGGTTCTCGGTCGCTTGGTCGCGCGTGCTGCCGGCCGGCGTCGGCCGCGTCAACCCCGCGGGCCTCGCCTTCTACGACCGGCTGGTCGACCAGTTGCTCGGCGCCGGGATCGAGCCCTGGGTGACGCTGTTTCACTGGGACTATCCCACCGCCCTGTACCAGCGCGGCGGCTGGCTCAACGCCGACAGTCCGCGTTGGTTCGCCGACTATACCCGGGTGATCGTCGACCGCCTTTCCGACCGGGTGACCAATTGGATGACGCTCAACGAGCCGCAGTGCTTCATCGGTCTCGGCCACCAGAAGGGCGAGCACGCCCCGGGCGATCGCCTGGAAATTCCCTCCGTCCTGTGCGCGGCGCACAACGTCCTGCTGGCCCATGGCCTCTCGGTGCAGGCCATCCGGAGCCATGCGCGCAAGCCGCCGCTCGTCGGCTGGGCGCCGACGGGAGACATCCCCGTGCCGGTCACCGAACAGCCCGCCGATGTCGCCGCCGCCCGCGAGTTGTATTGGGCGGTGAGCGAAAAGGACGTCTGGAACCAGGCCTGGTGGATGGACCCGGTGATGAAGGGCCGTTACCCCGAGCACGGCCTGCAGGCCTACGGGCGGGCGGTGCCGGCCTACACCGACGAGGACATGCGGACGATCGCCCAGCCGCTGGATTTCTTCGGCCTGAACATCTACAACGGCTACTTCGTCCGCGCCGGCCGCGACGGCCGGCCCGAGCGCCTGCCGCGCGAGCCCGGGGTCGCCACCACCCACAACCAGTGGCGGATCACGCCGCCCGCGCTCCGCTGGGGTCCGCGGTGGGTGCACGAGCGCTACGGCCTCCCCATCGTCATCACGGAAAACGGCATGGCCGCGCACGACTGGGTGTCGCTCGATGGCAAGATCCCCGATGTACCCCGCATCGACTTCCTCTCGCGCTATCTCGCGGAACTGCGCCGCGCCGTCGCCGATGGCGTGCCGGTCACCGGCTATTTCCACTGGTCGCTGCTCGACAACTTCGAATGGCACGAGGGTTACCGCTATCGATTCGGGCTTGTCCACGTCGACTACGCCACCCAGCGGCGAACCCTCAAGGACTCCGCCCGCTGGTACTCCGCTGTCATCCGCGAAAACGGCGCAAACCTGCCCGGCTGAGCCGGTTCGGCGCGGGCTCCGCTCTTGGCGCGCCGGGATCTCCCAAAAAAATCTTGCGCCCCAATCGGTCCTGCCGCTTCCTCTCGACCGCGATCATCCCATGATCACCCTCCATCATCATCACCATTCCAACTAGCCTTCCCGCACGGGAAGGCCTGGATGTGCCTTTCCGTGGGTGATGACTCGAATTTTCAAAACCCCGGCTGGCATGTCCCGCCGGGGTTTTTTATTTCCCCCGGTCGGCCTTTCCGCCCTCGGGCCGCGTTGTGACCGCAACTTTCCGCCCCCTTTCCTCCCGCCCTCTCCTTCACTTTCACCGCACCGTCCATGCCTCCCGCCACCCCTCCCAAGGATCGCCTCCGCCTCGCCCTGCAGAAAAGCGGGCGCCTCTCCACTGAATCGCTCGACCTGCTCGCCCGTTGCGGCCTGAAGCTCAAGCTGCCCAAGGAGCGCCTGCTCATCCATTCCGAGAATTTTCCGGTCGATGTGCTGCTGGTCCGCGATGACGACATCCCCCAGCTCGTGATGGACGGCGTCTGCGACCTCGGCATCGTCGGCACGAACGTCCTCGAGGAGACCGCCCTCGAGCGCCGCAGCACGGGCGACGGCCATGCCTACACGGTCGAACGCAACCTGGAGTTCGGCGCGTGCCGCCTGGCGATCGCGCTTCCGGAGGAGCGTCCTTATGCAAGCTCGCAGGACCTCCAGGGTCTGCGCATCGCCACCACCTATCCGCAACTGACCCGCCGCTTCCTCGCCGCGCAGGGCATCACCGCCGAGGTCGTGCAGTTGAGCGGCTCGGTCGAGATCGCCCCGCGGCTGGGTCTCGCCGAGGCCATCTGCGACCTGGTCGCCACCGGCTCCACCCTCGAGGCCAACAAGCTCCGCGCCGTCGAGACGATCTTCCGGAGCACCGCCGTCCTGATTCGCGGCGACCGCGCCCTCAACGCCGAGAAGGCGCATATCCTTGAGATCCTGCTCCGCCGCCTCGACGGCGTGCAGCTCGCCGCCGAGGCGAAATACATCATGCTCCACGCGCCCAAGTCGGCTTTGCCGGAGATCAAGCGCCTCCTGCCCGGCTCGGAGAACCCCACCCTGCTGCCGCTGGCCGGCGACGACTCGAAGGTGGCCCTCCACGCCGTCTGCCAGGAAGCCGTCTTCTGGGAGACCATGGAGGCCTTGAAGAAGGCCGGCGCCAGCAGCATCCTCGTGCTGCCCATCGAAAAAATGATGCTCTGATTCCTCGCCGCGGGCCTCCGGCCCCTCGCCTCCGCCGTGCAAACCCTCCTCTGGAAAAATCTTTCCTCCCGCCAGCGCGCCGCCGCCTTGGCCAGGCCGGCCCCGTCGGCGCAGCCGCAGCGGTCCGCCGCCGTGGCCAAGCTCATCGCGTCCGTTCGGCGCGGGGGCGACGCCGCGCTCCGCCGGCTCACGGAGAAATTCGACGGCGTGCGGGTGCGCTCGCTGCGGGTGAGCGCCGCGGAGTTTGCGGCCGCCCGCTCCGCCCTCGGCCGCGCCGACCACGCCGCGCTCCGCCTCGCCTGCCGCAATCTCGCTCGCTTCCACCGCGCACAGGCGGCCGCGCCGCTGCGCGTCGAAACGATGCCCGGCATCGCGTGCGAGAAGGTTGTCCGACCCATCGACTGCGTCGGCCTCTACGTCCCGGGCGGCAGCGCCCCGCTCTTTTCCACCGCGCTGATGCTCGGCGTGCCGTCGCGGCTCGCCGGCTGCGCCCGGCGCGTGCTGTGCACGCCGCCCGACCGGCAGGGCCGCGTCAATCCGTGGATCCTCTGCGCCGCGCAGCTTTGCGGCATCACCGAGGTCTTCAAGGTGGGCGGAGCCCAGGCCATCGCCGCGATGGCCGCCGGCACCGCCACCGTGCCCAAGTGCGCCAAGCTTTTCGGCCCGGGCAACGCCTTCGTCACCGAGGCCAAGCTCCAGGTGTCGCGGGCCGGCACGGCGATCGACCTGCCGGCGGGCCCGTCCGAGGTGATGGTGGTCGCCGATGATCGCGCCAACCCGGTTTTTGTCGCCGCCGATCTGCTTTCCCAGGCCGAACATGGGCCCGACTCCCAGGTCGTGCTCGTGGCCTTCTCCCGGATGTTCGCCGCGCGGGTTCAGACGGAACTCGCCCGGCAGCTCGCCGACCTGCCCCGCCGGGATATCGCCCGGCGCGCCCTGGCCGGGAGCCGGATCCTGCTGGCCAACGCCGTCGAGGACGCGGTGCTCATCGCCAACCTGTACGCGCCGGAACATCTCATCCTGCAGGTGGCGGCGCCGCGAACCCTGCTGGCCCAGGTGCGAACTGCCGGCTCCGTTTTCCTCGGTCCCTGGACGCCGGAATCGCTCGGCGATTACGCCAGCGGCACAAATCATGTCCTTCCCACCGGCGGATGGGCGCGCACCTGCAGCGGCCTCGGCCTCGCCGATTTCCAGCGCACGATGACCGTCCAGACCGCCAGCCCGCGCGGCCTGAGGAAACTCGGCCCCGTCGTGGCCCGTCTCGCGCTCGCCGAAAACCTCGCCGCCCACCAGCGCGCCGTCCGGGTGCGGCTCGACCGACTTTCCCGATGAATGCCGTCGAAGCCGTCCTGAAACTCGTCCGGCCCGAGATCCTCGCGCTCACCCCGTACAGCTCCGCCCGAAGCGAGGCCAAGGACCTGGCCGCGGGCCGCAAGGTCTGGCTCGATGCCAACGAGAACCCGGAGACGCCCTCCGTCCACCAGCCGCTGCTCAACCGTTATCCCGAGCCGCAGCCGGCCGGGTTGATCGGAAAGCTCGCCGAGCTCTACGGCGTCGGCGCCGCCCAGGTGCTGGTCACCCGCGGTTCCGACGAAGGCATCGACCTCCTGCTCCGCGCCTTCTGCCGCGCCGGCCATGACGCCATCCTCGTCACGCCGCCCACCTACGGCATGTACGCGGTCGCCGCCGGCATCCAGGACGCCCGCCTTGTCGCCGTTCCGCTGCTTCGGGAGCGGGACTTCGCGCTCGATACGGAGGCCGTGCTGACCGCGGTGACGCCCGCGGTCAAACTGGTCTTCCTCTGCTCGCCCAACAACCCGACCGGCCAGCTCCTCGACCGACCGGCCGTGCTCCGGGTGGTGACGGCGCTCGCCGGTCGCGCGGTCGTCGCGGTCGACGAGGCCTATGTCGAATTCGCCGGCACGCCCAGCCTCGCCGCCGAGATCGCCGCCCACCCGAACCTGGTCGTCCTGCGCACCCTCTCGAAGGCCTACGGACTCGCCGGCGCCCGCCTAGGAACGACCCTGGCCGACCCGGCGGTCATCGGCGTGCTGAAAAAGATCATCGCGCCCTATCCCGTGCCGGCCCCGGTGCTGCAGGCGGCGCTCGCCGCGCTCGATCCCGCGGGCCTCGCCGCGGCGCGCGACTCGGTGCGCACCCTCGTCGCCGAACGCGACCGCCTCGCCAGCGCGCTGCGCACGCTCCCGCTGGTCCGCCGGGTCTGGCCCAGCCACGCAAATTTCCTGCTCGCCGAGCTCGCCGACTCCCCGCGCGCGCTGGCCGCCGGGCGCGCCGCCGGCGTCGTCTGGCGCGACCGCGGCCGTGACGTCCCCGGCACGATCCGCTTCACCATCGGCACCGCCGAGGAGAACAACCTAACCCTGGAGGTCCTGTCCCGTGTCTAAAAAAATCCTCTTCCTTGACCGCGACGGCACGCTCATCACCGAGCCCGCGGATTTCCAAATCGACCGGCTCGACAAGTTCGCGCTCGAGCCCGAGGTCGTGCCCGCGCTCCGCCGCCTGCGCGACGCCGGCTATGCGTTCGTCATGGTCACGAACCAGGACGGCCTGGGGACGCCCAGCTTCCGGGACGAGGAATTCCGGCCGCTGCAGGACCTGCTGCTGCGCGTCCTGCGCTCGCAGGGCATCGAGTTCGAGGCGGTCCGCGTCTGCCCCCACACCGCCGCCGACGGCTGCGACTGCCGCAAGCCGAAGGTCGGCATGCTGCTCGACTACCTGCGCGACACCGCGTGGTCGCGCGAGCACTCGTTCGTCATCGGCGACCGCGAGACCGACCTCCAGCTCGCCGCCGCGCTCGGGATCCGCGGGCTGCGCTATCATCCGGAGCGGCTGGGCTGGGCGGAAATCGCCCGGCAGATCGCGGACGCCCCGCGCCGGGCGAGCCTGAAGCGCAAGACAAAGGAGACTGACATCACGGTGTCCGTCGACCTCGACACGCCGGCGGCCGCGCGCCTCGACACCGGCCTCGGTTTCTTTGACCACATGCTCGAGCAGATCGCCAAAAACGCCGCGATCGGCCTGGTCGTGACCTGCGACGGCGACCTCGAGATTGACGAGCATCACACGGTCGAGGACGTCGGCATTGCGCTGGGCACCGCGCTGAAGCAGGCGCTGGGCGACAAGCGCGGCGTCGGCCGCTACGGCTTCACCCTGCCGATGGACGAGGCCAGCGCCCAGGTCGCCCTCGATTTGAGCGGCCGCCCCTATTTCGTCTTCGAGGGGAAATTCCCGCGCGAAAACGTCGGCGAGCTCCCCAGTGAACTCGTGCCGCACTTCTTCCGCTCGCTCAGCGACGCCCTCGGCGCGACGCTGCACATGAGCGTGCAGGGCGAGAACACCCACCACATGATCGAGGCCCTGTTCAAGGGCTTCGGCCGCGCCCTGCGGCCCGCGATCGCCCGGGGCGCCGGCAGCGAGGTGCCCAGCACAAAAGGTGTGCTGTGAGCATTTGTTTTCCATTCTGGAGCTCCGGTCCTTGCCCATCCATTGCGGCTGCCGAGCGTCCCAAATCCCAAAGGCCAAAGGTCCAAACACCAAGCAACGCCCATCAAAGCGCGAGACTTACCAAAGGCAGTTTCGCGTGGTTTATTTGGCGTTTGGGGCTTGGAGTTTGGAGTTTTCAACGATGCTAGCGATTGTCGACAGCGGCGGCGCCAACATCGCCTCGGTGCGCTTCGCGCTGGAGCGGCTCGGCGTCGAGAGCGCCCTTACCGCCGACCCGGCGGTGATCCGCGCGGCCGATCGCGTCATCCTGCCCGGCGTCGGCTCGGCGCCGGCCGGTATGCAGCGCCTGCGGGACCGGGGCCTGGTCGATTGCGTGCGCGGGCTGGCTCGGCCGGTCCTCGGCATCTGCCTGGGACTGCAGCTGCTCTTTGACTCGTCCGACGAGGGCCCCACCGACTCGCTCGGGTTGATCCCCGGCCGCGTGGCCCTCCTGCCGGAGTCGCCGGGCATCACCGTGCCGCACATGGGCTGGAACAGCCTCAACCTCCTGCGTGCGTCCCCGCTCCTGCAAGGCTTCGATGCATCGACGCGCTTTTACTTCGTCCACAGCTTTGGCGGGCCGGTGAACGAATTCACGCTCGCGGCCTGCGAGCACGGGGCGGCGTTTGCCGCCGTGGTGCAGCGCGGCAACTTCTTCGGGGTGCAGTTTCACCCCGAGCGCTCGGGCGCGGCCGGGGCGCGGCTCCTGCAGAACTTCCTCCAAATGCCCGCCTGAGGCCCGCCCGACGATCCCCCATCCTTTTGCCGCATGATCATTTATCCCGCCATCGACCTGCGCAGCGGACGCGTCGTCCGCCTGAACGAGGGCCGTTTCGACCAGGAGACCGCCTACGGCGACAATCCGCTCGCCGTGGCCCGCGGCTTCGCCGCCGCCGGCGCGCTCTGGCTGCACCTGGTCGACCTCGACGGAGCGAAGGATCCGGCCCGCCGCCAGACGGCCCTCGTCGAGAAACTCGCCCACGAAAGCGGCCTCCTGGTCCAGACGGGCGGTGGCATCCGCGACGAGTCGCAAGTGGAGGCGTTGCTGAAGGCCGGCGCCCAGCGCGTGATCATCGGCAGCCTCGCCGTCAAGAATCCCGGCCTGGTCCGCGGCTGGCTGAAGCATTTTGGCGCCGGGCGGATCGTGCTGGCGCCTGACGTGCGCCTCGAGGCGGACGGCACCGCGCGGGTGGCCGCCGCCGGCTGGCAGGAAAGCACCCGCCTGACGCTCGACGATTTCCTGGCAGACTACCTGGCGGCCGGTCTCGTGCACGTGCTCTGCACCGACATCAGCCGCGACGGCCGGCTCACGGGCCCGAACGCACCCCTCTACCGGCGGCTGGTCGAGGGCTTTCCCGCCCTGCAAATCCAGGCTTCGGGCGGGGTGTCGTCGCTCGACGATCTGCGCGAACTGCAAGCGGCGGGCGCGGCCGGCGCCATCGTCGGCCGGGCGCTGTACGAGAACAAATTCACCCTCGCGGAGGCGCTCGCATGCTGAGCAAACCCCGAAAACCAGATGTCCAAAGCTCGAGCCGCCAGCCTGGGTCCGCTCAGTGGGATGGTTGGGCGCCGCCTCGGCCGCGGAATCGTTCTCCCAATCTTTCTCTTTCTCCCTTCGGCCGAGATTACGAGAAAGAGTAGGAGAACGAGCACGATCTTGTCTCCACAATCACGCGCCCCTTTTCCTCGCCTGATCGCAGCCAAACCCACTTCCCCGTCCCGCCTCTCCCCATGCTAGCCCGCCGCCTCATTCCCTGCCTCGACGTGCGGGACGGCCGTGTCGTCAAGGGCGTACAGTTTCGCGATCACGTGGACATGGGCGACATCCTGGAGCTCGCGCGGCGCTACCGCGACGAGGGGGCCGACGAGCTGGTGTTCTACGACATCACCGCGAGCAGCGACCAGCGCACGGTGTCCGCCGACTGGGTGGCCCGGGTGGCCCGGGTGATCGACATCCCGTTCTGCGTGGCGGGTGGAATCCGCACGCTGGAGGATGCCCGGCGGCTGCTCCACAGCGGCGCCGACAAGGTTTCGCTCAACTCGCCCGCCATCGAGTCCCCCGAGCTGCTCGGGCAGCTCGCCGCCGAGTTCGGCTCGCAATGCGTCGTGGTCGGCATCGACAGCCGCGCGGAGCACGGCGACTTTTTTGTGAAGCAATACACCGGCGACCCGACGCGGACGCGCGCCACGCGCTGGCGGACGATCGACTGGGCGCGCGAGGCGCAGCGGCTCGGCGCCGGCGAAGTGGTGTTGAACTGCATGAACCAGGACGGCGTCCGGCAGGGCTACGACCTCGCGCAGCTCAAGCTCGTGCGCGCCGTGCTCACCATCCCGCTGGTCGCCTCGGGCGGCGCCGGGGCGCCCGTGCATTTCCGGGACGTGTTCCGCGAGGCCGGCGTCGACGCCGCGCTGGCCGCATCGGTTTTCCACAGCGGCGCCATCCCCATCCCGAAGCTCAAGGCCTACCTCGCCGGCGAGGGAATCGTCGTCCGAACCTGATCCCTCCCGGGGCCGGTTCCCGTCGGCCAACCATCCTCCTTCCGCCCATGAAAAAGATTCCTCTTCCGAAGATCGACTGGTCGAAAACCGCCGGGCTTGTGCCCGCCATCGTGCAGGATGCCGCGACCCTGCAGGTGCTCATGCTCGGCTACATGGATCCGGCCGCGCTGCAGAAGACCGTGCGCACCCGCCGGGTCACCTTCTTCAGCCGGACGAAGCAGCGCCTGTGGACCAAAGGGGAGACTTCCGGCCATTTCCTGCACGTCGTCAGCCTGGAGGTGGACTGCGACAACGACACCCTGCTCATCGCGGCGCGCCCGGACGGCCCGACCTGCCACCGGGGGACGCCGAGCTGCTTCGGCGACGGCGGCGCGCGCGGCGTCGGTTTCCTGGCCGCGCTCGACCAGGTGGTGGCTGCTCGGCTGAAGCGGGGAGGCAAGGATAGTTACACCGCCCGGCTCGCCAAGGAAGGCCTCGCTCGCGTGGCACAAAAAGTCGGGGAGGAGGGGGTTGAGACGGCGCTCGCGGCGCTCGCCGCCGGCGACGCCGAATTTGCCGGTGAGGCGGCCGATCTCCTCTTCCACCTGATCGTGCTTTTGCGGGTCAAAAAGATGGCTCTGGCCACCGCCGTGGCGGTGCTGGAAAAGCGCCACGCGGCGAAGAAGTGAGTTCGGCGGGGGCGGTTTCCGGGCCGACAGCTTCCAGTTGTACGGCGTGGTCGCTGACCCCGCCGTGAATTGTCCGCCAACGGTTGAAGCGAACCCGCTACGGCGTTGTCTTAACCCGCCCGGATCCGGTAGCCGGCGGGGTGAGCGACCCCACCCGACAACCGACCCGCCTACCCGTGCGTCGCCGGCTCGGCCGAGGTCCCGACAAACTTGAAATGGATCTTCAACTCGGAGCCGACTTTCAGCACGAAGTCCCGCTTGTAGACCTTCAGGTTCCAGTCCCGGTAATCGATGGCGGGGTCGCCGGTGATCGTGTAGTCGGCGTCGTTCCGGGAAACGTTGATTGGAAACTCGATGAGCTTGGTGCTTTCGTGGAAGGTGAGCTTGCCGGTCACCTGGCCCTGGCCGTCGGGCGCCAGCGCGAGGATGCCGAGCTCGAACTTGCCGGTGGCCCCGCTTCCGCCGAGCCATTTGAGCATGTCGGCGTTGCGCTCATCGTCGCCGGTCTTGAGGTCGGAAAAGTTGAACAGGAGGACCGCGTTCTTGATCTTGCCGGCCTCGTCGACGTTTATCTTCAGGTCGTAGGCGTCCAGATGCGCCGTGAAGTTCTTCAGCGTCGTCTTGACGTCGATGTCGACGTAGGACCGCGAATGGTCGACCTTGAGCGGCCGTTCGGCGGCCACCAGGGCCAGAGGCAGGGCGGCGGCAATCAGGAATAGGCGGGCAAAGTGCATGGGGAGAGTGTGTCGGAGACCCTTTTGACTGCAATTCTTCCCTTCGGTGCCATGCTTGCCAGCGGGCGAGGGGGCGTCATGATGGTGCGACTCCCCTGTCATGCGCGCCGCCAAGACCGCCGACGAGTGGTTTGCCGCCTACGGCGAAAGCCACCAGAACGAAACCAACGAGGTCATCCACTGGATTTGCGTGCCGACGATCTTCTGCTGCGTGCTCGGGTTGGTGTGGTCGATTCCGGTGCCCGGGCCGCTGGCGGCTGCCGCGCCCTGGTTCAACTGGAGCCTGCCCGCCGCGGTGGCGGTGTTGTTGTTCTATCTCCGGCTCTCGGTACCGCTGGCAGTCGGCATGTTCCTGTTCATGGGCGCCTGTGACGCCTTGATCGAGTGGCACGCGTATGCCTGTCCCTTTGCGGTCTGGAAAAGCAGCCTGCTTCTCTTCGTGCTCGCCTGGGTCGGCCAGTTCATCGGCCACAGGATCGAGGGTCGGAAGCCGTCGTTTCTCCACGACATTGTCTTCCTGCTCATCGGCCCTGCCTGGCTGCTCCATTTCATCTACAAGAAGCTGGGTGTCCGGTACTGAGGTGGACTCGTTAAGTTGAGGGTTGAGAGTTGAGGGCCGAGCAGCGTGAAAGCCATTGCCGGACCTCCGGAGGCGAGGTGCCTTCGCTGAGCCCCTCGACGGGCCCCGGGGCCTTGAGCGGAGTCGAAACGGCCTGTCGAATGAGCACTCCCCCACGATTTGCGCGCAGCGAAAGTCTGTTCCCGCGGGGTGAGGACACCCCGCCTCCAATCATCGGGACATGCTCGCCAGGCGTCTTCAGCCCCGGCCGCCACGCAAAACCACGACGCGAGCGAGGTCGTTCTTCTCGAACTCCGCCCAGTAGGTCTCCTCCAGCTTTTTCAACTGTTCCTCGCTCGAGGGCGGCGGCTCAACCCCGGGGGTGTCGAGCGCGCGGTTGACCCGCTCGCCGGAAAGGTCGCGGTCGGAAAGGCGGCTCACCAGCTCGTGCCAGAAGACGTCGTTCTGGAATTCGCCCTGGATGTCGCGGACGCGATCGTCCTCCGACAGCTTGGGCGACGGCTGCAGCGTGCCGTCCTCGCGTACTTCAACCAGGTCGGCGCAGCCCATGCCCTCCGCCAGCTCAAGCAATTGCTGATCGAGGTCGTAGTATCGCCGGGCCGCGGCGGTGTCCTCGCCCTGGTAGGCGGTGACCGCCCACATGCCGAGGTGCACAAGTTCGAGGAGCTGGCGGTATTCCTTCGGGGTGAACGATACTTTCATGGCGGAGGTCAAAGGTTGCCCGCCGCGAGCCGCCCGCAAGCGCGAAGTGCGCGCCCTACTTCGCCGGCGCGGGCGCCGGTTGCGCCGGGGGGGCAGCGGGCGCCGGCGCCGCCGGCGCAGGCAGGGCCTTGGGGCGACCCACCACGGAACCGCCCAGGTTCGGCCGGGGGGCGACCCGCCATTTCCAATCCACTTCCTTGCCGTCAACCGAATAGGCGATGGCCGTCCGCCAGCGCGAGGCGATCGGCACACCATCCTTCATCGCCGGGGTGAACTCCCAGGTTTTCACCGCCGTTTCGGCGGACTGGGCAAACTCCGGATGGGACGCCCGCAAGACCGTCGTCTTCTTGACCAATCCGTCGGCACCAATGTTGATCTCCACAATCGCCCCTCCCACCACGCCGGCCGCCGCCAGGTTTTCCGGATAGACCGGCCGCAAACCACCCTTTTGCCGGGGCTTGGGCGCCCCGTTGGCCTTGGGTCCCTCGTCATCCTCGACCGGAAAATCAAAGGGCACGCGCACCGTGAACCTGACCGGTTTGCCATCCTTCAGGTGGGGCTTTTGCTCGATTTTGGCCGCCAAGGTCATGGCGATCCGGTGCAGGATGGTGTCGGAAGTCGGATCGTCGCTCTCCACCACGCGGGCGCCCTCGCTGACCCCCGCCTCGTTGAATTCAACGTCGACGACGACCTTGTAGCCCGGCTTGGCGGGCGGGGCGTCGGCGGCGCACAACCGGTGGCCGAGGCCCAGTGACAGGATCGCGAGGGGAAGCAGGCAATGGCGGAGACGCATGGGGGTGAGCCGACAGCTGAAACGCCGCCTCGGGCCGTGGCAAATCCAATGTGCGGCGGATGTGCCGTCGGGAAATTTCCCGGGGACGGGGAACGTCCCCCGGCGCCCGTGCAAACCGTTGGGCGGCGTTTCCTCCCCTTCGCCCCATCGTGGCATTGACCGCGCCCGCCCCACTCCCTTCACTCGGCCGCTCACCGCCGTCCACAGGCCTCCGTTCTCAGTAGTTCGTCCTCCGCTCCCATTCCCATGTCCGCACCCGCCGAGTCCACCAACCTCATGGAAGCCCTCGTGTCGCTCGCCAAGCGCCGGGGCTTCATCTACCCGTCGTCCGAAATCTACGGCGGGCTCAACGGTTTCTTCGACTACGGCCCGCTCGGCGTTGAGCTCAAGCGCAACATCCGCGAGTGCTGGTGGCGTGACATGGTGCACCGCCGCGATGACATTGTCGGCATCGAGACCTCCATTATCATGCACCCGAAGGTCTGGGAGGCCTCCGGCCACGTCGCCGGGTTCACCGACCCACTCGTCGACTGCAAGGTGAGCAAGCAGCGCTACCGGGCGGACCAGCTGTTTTTCGCACCGGTGGTGGTGGACGGCCAGGTCGCCGGCTATGTGTCGGCCCTGGAAAGCGAAAAAACCGTCGAGGAGCTCCAGACCGCCGCCGAGCAGTTCAAGCGCAAGAAGGCCCTGCAGGGAAAGCTCGAGCCGGTGACCGCGCGTGATTTCACCGAGGCCAAGCCCGACGAGATCCCGCTCATCCCCTCGCCCGCGACCGGCGAGCCCGGCAGCCTGACGCCGCCGCGCTCGTTCAACATGATGTTCCAGACGAATGTCGGCGCGATGAGCGACGCGTCGTCGGTCGCCTACCTCCGCCCGGAGACGGCGCAGGGCATGTTCGTCGATTTCAAGAACGTGGTGGACACCACCCGCGTGAAGCTGCCCTTCGGCATCGCCCAGATCGGCAAGTCGTTCCGCAACGAGATCACGCCGCGCAACTTCATCTTCCGCTCGCGCGAGTTCGAGCAGATGGAGATGGAATACTTCATCCATCCCGACGCCGACTGGCTCGCCTGCCACGAGGAATGGCTGGCGTGGTGCCAGGCCTGGCTCAAATCGATCGGTCTGCCCGAATCGCACCTCTCCCTCTACGAGCACCCGAAGGAAAAACTGTCGTTCTACTCGCGGCGCACGGTGGACATCATGTTCAAGTACCCGTTCGGCGTGCAGGAGCTCTGGGGCATCGCCGCGCGCAGCGACTACGACCTGCAGCAGCACCAGAAATTCTCCGGCGTGCCGCAGACCTTTTTTGACGAGGCCAGCAAGGCGAAGGTTGTGCCGCACGTCATCGAGCCCGCCGTGGGCGTCGACCGCATCTTCCTCGCCGTGCTCGCCGCTGGCTACGCGGAGGAGGACGTCAAGGACGAGAAGGGCAACGTCGAGAAACGCACCGTCCTCCGCCTCTCGCCCCGCATCGCGCCCGTCAAGGTCGCCGTGCTGCCGTTGCTCAAGAACAAGGAGCAGCTCGTCGGCCGGGCCCGCGCGCTGCACGCGAAACTGCGGCAGAAGTATGCCGTGTTCTACGACGACGGCGGCGCCATCGGCAAACGCTACCGCCGGCAGGACGAGGCCGGCACGCCCTGGTGCGTCACGATCGACTTCGAGACCATCGAGAAGCCCGGCGACACCTTCACCCTCCGCGAGCGGGACAGCATGCAGCAGCGCCGCATCACGGAGGCGGAGCTGTTCGCCCTGCTGGAGCAGCAGGTTTTTTAATTCCCTTAGTTGCCGACCGTCGGGCGCTGGCCATCCCTCCCGCCGCGTTCCGAATCACAGCGCCTCCGGCAGCAGGGCGCGCCGCGGATTGCCCGGATCGTAAAGCACGAAGACCGGTTGTTGCGTTGCCATCCGCTGCCGGACGAAATTGACCTCTGCCGGTACGTATTTCCGCAGGACGATGTTCCCGCCGCCGGGCAGGTCGGCGCACTTCAGGGTTATCCGGTAAACCGTCTGGCGGTTCACCTGTATGGAGGTCGGGTCCACGCCGGTCACCCGCGCCTCCGCCACCGAGCCCCGCTCGAGCAAGGCCCGGACCCGCCGACGCGCGGTCCACATCCACGCGAGCAGGCCGCCGCCCACAAGCGGGAACACCAGGACGAAGAGCGAGCCCATGCTGCCTTCGCTCAGGCGCGCCCCTTCCAGGCAGCACAACGCGGGGTTGCCCGGACGATAAAGCACGCGCGCCGCCTCGCCGCCGTGCCAGCGCTGGCCGGTTGTGAAGCAGGTGCCCCGCCCCTTGCCGCCACCGGGCAGCGGGAAGCTGAATTCGTATCGGATCACCCGCTGCTTGTTGATGCTCAGGTTCGTCCGGTCGGCGGAGAGCACCTGTCCGGCAGCGGTGGCCGTGTCGGCCGCCGCCAGTTGCGCGTCCAGGTAGAAATTCCACGGGAAGAACATCCAGGCGAAAAGCAGGCCCATCCCGCCGAAGACCACGCCGAAGATCCCCAGCGCAACGCTCGGCGTCTGCCGACGCGCAGCCCGCAGCATCTCCCGGGGCACCATGCGCGGCGGCGGCGAGGCCAGCAGGGCGGCCAGTTGCTCGTCGCGCGAGGCGGGGACGGACTCGAGGGGCACGCGGGGATTATCCATCCTGAATCGCTGACAACAAGTGTGATCGCCGGCCCCCCGATTGCCCAACGCCGCCATGAAACCCGGCTTCGCCTTGCCTTTCCGGCCAGCGCCCGTGTTATCGCCGGAACCCCCCTGCGCCACCGCGGCGACCGTCTTTACCCCCCATGGCCAAACTGCATTCGTTGCGTTCCTTCCTGTGGGTGCCCTCGCTTTACCTCGCGATGGGCATTCCGTTCAACGTCATCAACGGCACGGCTTCGACGATGTTCAAATCGCTGGGCGTCTCCGACGGGCAGATCACCGTGGCCCTCGGCAGCGTCGTCGTGGCCTGGTCGCTGAAGCCACTCTGGGCGGCGTTCCTCGACATGTACCGCACGAAGAAATTCTTCGTGCTGACGATGGAGGCCCTGATCGCGGTGCTGTTCGTCGGCGTGGCCATGTCGCTGCCGCTGCCGGGCTATTTCCAGATCATCATCGCGCTCCTGTGGGTGGCGGCATTCGCGTCCTCAACCCAGGACATCTGTGGTGACGGCATTTACCTGACGGCGCTCGACAAGACGACGCAGGCCAGCCTGGCCGGCGTGCAGGGCATGTTCTGGAACCTCGGCAAGGTGCTGGCCACGGGCGCCCTCGTGAGCGGCATGGAGCTGCTGGCCAAGTCGCAGGGTTGGTCCCAGCAGCGGATGTGGTCTGCCGTCTGGATAACCGCGGGCACGGCGATGCTGCTGTTCACCCTTTACCACGTCTTTCTGCTGCCGACCGGCAGCGTCGAGGACCGTCCGACCAGCGCGCGGCAGGTGTGGAATGATTTCCTGGGCACCGCGACGACCTTTTTTCACAAGCGCGCCTTCTGGGGCATGATCTCCTTTGTGTTCCTCTATCGCATCGGCGAGGGCCTGATCCTCACCGAGGGGAAGCTGTTCCTGCAGTCATCGCCCGCCTCCGGCGGCCTGGGCATGACTGCGGGGGAGGTTTCCAACATCGACGCCGTTTGGGGCACCCTGGCTTCGATCACCGGCGGCATCCTCGGTGGCATTTACCTCGGGCGGATCGGCCTGCGCCGCGCCCTGCCGCTGCTCGGCCTGTGTCTCAACGTCCCGCATTTCACCTTTGTCTATCTCAGTCACCGCGCGGCGGCCGGCCATGGCCTCGACTACGCGACCATCGCGACGTTCGTCAGCATCGAGAAGTTCGGCTACGGCTTCGGCTTCATCGGCAACATGGTGTACATGATGCAGCAACTCGCTCCCGGGCGCAGCACGATGACGCATTACGCTTTCGCCACCGCCCTGATGAACCTGATGCTCGTGCCCACGACGATGATTTCCGGGCCGCTGGCGGAATGGCTGGGTTATTCCAGCTTCTTCTTCGTGGTGATGTTCGCCTCGGTCCCCTCCGTGCTCGCCGCCTGGCGCGCGCCCTTCCCCCTCGAGGACGACTCCCTCGCGTCCGGCGGCGCGACGCCCGACGATCCCAGTCGGCTCACCCCCGCCGAACTGACGGTGCAGCGGATTGCCGGCCGCGCCTCCATCTACGCGATGCTGAACATCCTCACCCTGCTGGTGATCGACGCCAAGATCCTCGGCTCGCTCCAGGGTCAGGCCGCCGGCACCGGCCTGACGCAATTCGTCCTGCTGGTCGGCGTGGCGGCGATGAAAGGCTTCTTCTCCTTCCGCACCTTCCAGCTGGCTGGCGCCGCCGTGGCCGCCGCCGGCGCGACGGGCGAACGAAACTATGCCGGCAACGCCCGGGCGGCCAAGACCGCGACCCTGTTGTGCGCCGCGGCCACCCTGGGCATTCTCGCCTTCGGCGCGCGGATAGCGTTTTGAACCCGGCGGTTTTTCCCATGCCGGAACTCCGCGGCGGGAAAATTCGCCGCTGGGTCCGCGCGACGCCACCCCGGGGTCGCGATGGGCGGCGCCATTCGGTTCGCGGCGACGGTGCCTCGAGCGAACGGATCGGTCGCGTCTGCCCCCATGACCGGGTTCGGCCGATTCGATGGGTCGTTTCGCCTTCGCTCAAGGCCCCGAGCAGGGTCGAGGGGCTCAGCGCCGGCGACCCGGCCCCACTTCGACACCCCGCCCTTGCTTTTGGCGGGACAGCGGTTGTCATGGCCGGGTCTCACGTCTTCCCTCGGACGCCCGCCCCACCCCATGGCCCAACCCAAGGTATCGCATCCGCTTTTCTGGGTGCCCTCGCTCTACCTCGCGATGGGCATCCCCAACGCCGCCGTCTCGGTGATGTCGAAGACGCTCTATAAGAATCTTGGCGTCTCCAACACCGACATCGTTCTCGCCACCAGCTCGATTTACCTGCCGTGGGTGCTCAAGCCGGTATGGGCGCCGTTTCTCGAGCCATACCTGACGAAGCGCCGCTGGGTCCTGACCATGCAGTTTCTCATGGCGGCCGCGCTCGCCCTCGTGGCCTTCGTCCTGCCGCTGCCGATGTTCTTTCGCGGCTCGCTGGCGGTGTTCTGGATCGTGGGCTTCGCCTCCGCCACGCAGGACATCGCAGCTGACGCCATTTACCTGACCACCCTGCCGCCGAAACGACAGGCCTCGTTCATGGGCGTTCAGGGCATCTCCTGGAATTGCGGGGCCATCCTCGCTTCCGGGCTGCTGGTGACGCTGACCGGGTATCTGCACGACAACCTGCACTACGAATGGACGCATGCCTGGATTGTGATCATGGTCCTGCTGGGCATCATCCTCACGCTGCTGGCCAGTTGGCACGTGTGGCAGCTGCCTGAGGGCGAACCCTCGGCCCTGCACGGCGGCGGTTTCATGGGGGCAGCCCGGGCCCTGCGGGAGACTTGGGTGACCTTCTTCCAGAAAAAGAGCATCTGGATGATGCTGGTGGTGATCTTCATGTACCGCTTCGGCGAGGGCTTCATCGAGAACTTCGGCCAGTTGTTCGTGCTGGATTCGCGCGCGGTCGGCGGGCTCGGCTTCACCAACCAGCAGATCGGCAACATCTACACCACCCTCGGCACGATCGGCTTCCTCGCGGGAGCGTTTCTCGGCGGACTTTTTTCCGCGCGTTTCACCCTCAAGCGCACTTTTGTCATCCTGGCCATCGCCCTGAACGTCCCGCATCTCACCTACTATTACCTCAGCCACGCGATGCCCGACAACCTCGGCGTGGTATCCGCCGCGGTCGTGATCGAGAAATTCGGCTTCGGCTTCGGTTCCGTCGGCCACATGCTCTACATGATGCAGCAGGTGGCGCCCGGGCCGTTCAAGATGACCCACTATGCCTTCGCCACGGGCGTGATGGCGCTCACCAAGATGTCCACCGGCTGGTTCAGCGCCATTCTGTACGAGTTCGTGCACCACCAATACCCGGATTTCTTCCTCGCGGTCCTGCTGTTCTCGATCCCGCCCATCCTCCTCGCGTGCTTCGCCCCGTTTCCGCAAAAGGCGGATGACGCCGCCCCACCCCCCGCCTGATTCCGGGCCCGCGTCCGGTCTGTTCACCATGATCCCCACCCGTATTGTTGGATTTTCTCTCCTGCTGCTCGCCGCCGGCGCCTTCGGCGGTCGAGGCCTCGCCGCCGTGCCGGCCGAGACGCTTGCCCTCAACGATCGCGGCTATTTCGAGATGCCGGGCCTGAATGTCATGCTCGGCAGCGATTATTATCCCGAGGGCCACCAGGGCGGCGTCGCCATCATCCAGAATGGCCAGCGCACCGCCACCAACGGCGACCTGCGCCTCGAGCCGACCCCCGCCCAGTGGCAGCCGATGCCTGCCACCGGCGCGCGCACGGCCGACCGCGAACACCAGGAGATCCGCGTCCACCTGCAGTATCCCGACGAGAAGCAAAACCAAAAGGGCTACAATCCGATCGACTATCCTGATCTCGAGCTCGGCTACACGGTGCGCGTGGTGCCCGCGGGCGGCTCGGCGTTCCGCATCATCGTCGACCTCGATGCCCCGCTGCCGGCCGCCTGGGTCGGCAAGGTCGGTTTCAATTTCGAACTCTTTCCGGGGCTGCTTTTCGGCAAGTCCTACGTTCTTGGCGAAAAGACCGGCGTCTTTCCGCGCCAGGCCGACGGGCCGGGCGCGTACGACGCCGACCATGCCTACCAGCTCGCGCCCCTCGCCCACGGCCCCGGCCGGCTGGTCGTCGCACCGGAGTCCGAGGAACAGCGGATGTCCATTGAGCCCGTGCGCGGCGGCGAACTCCAGCTCCTCGACGGCCGCGGCCGCCACAACAACGGCTGGTTTGTCGTCCGCAGCGCCGTTCCCGGCGGCGCCACCAAGGGCGCGCTTGAGTGGTTGGTGACGCCGCATGCCATCCCCGGCTGGCGCTACCCGCCGGTCGTGCAGGTTTCGCAGGTCGGCTACCACCCGGCGCAGCCCAAGGTCGCCGTCATCGAGCTCGACGCCCGCGACCCCGTCCCGGACGACGTCACGCTCCTGCGCATCGCGGCGACCGGCGGCTTCGAGCCGGTCCTGCACAAGCCGGCCGCCGCGTGGGGAAATTTTCTGCGCTACCAGTATGCGCAGTTCGACTTCAGCGAGGTCACCCGGCCCGGCGTCTACGTGGTGCGCTACGGCCCCAGCGAATCCGCCCCGTTCCAGATCAACCCGGCGGTCTACCAGCGCGACGTCTGGCAGCCCACGGTCGAGACCTTCCTCCCGGCGCAGATGTGCCATATGCGCATCAACGACCGCTACCGCGTCTGGCACGGCGTCTGCCACCTCGACGATGCGCTCATGGCGCCCGTCAACCACAACCATTTCGACGGCTATGCGCAGGGGCCGTCCACGCTGACCACCTTCCAGCCCGGCGACCACGTGCCCGGGCTGGACCGCGGCGGCTGGCATGATGCCGGCGACTTCGACCTGCGGATCGAGTCGCAGATCGACACCGTGCACGGCCTGGCGCTGGCGTGGGAACTGTTCCACCCCGATTTCGACGACACCACCATCGACGAGGAGCGCCGCATCGCCGAGCTGCACCAACCCGATGGCAAGCCCGACATCCTGCAGCAGATCGAGCACGGCGTGCTGTCCGTGGTCGGCGGCTACCACTCGATGGGGCGCCTTTACCGCGGCATCCAGGATCCGTCACTGCGCACCTACACGCACCTTGGCGACGCCGCGACGATGACCGACAACCAGGTGTTCCACGACACCGGCGGCGCCGCGCTGAAGATCCTCGCCGACTCGGTGGTCCACGGCGCGCAGACCGAGCCGAAGATCGGTAACCTGCCGCCGCTGGGTTCAACCGGCTCGGCCGACGACCGCTGGGTGTTCACCGAGGACAATCCTTTTCACGAACTCGACACCGCCGCGGGCCTGGCCGCCGCCTCGCGCGCGCTTCGCGGCTACAACAATCCGCTCGCCGACGACTGCCTTCACATCGCGCTCGAGCTCTGGGAACACGCCAAGACGCCCAGCCTGCCGCTGGCGCGCCTCGAGGCCGCCATCGAACTCTACCAGACGACCGGCGACGGGAAATTTGCCGACGCCATTCGCGGTCTCGCCGACGAAATCGTCGCGCGCGCCACGCTGCCGGTGGAAACGCCGGAGCGGTACATCCAGGCCGCCTGGCTCGGCGCCCGCGCGCTGCCCTTGATCAAGGACGGGGCCTTCCACGCGAAGGTCCTCGGGGCCCTGCGCTCCTACCGCGCCAAGGTCGACGCGCTCGGGAAGGAAACCCCGTACGGGATTCCCTACCATCCCGCCATCTGGGGCGCCGGCTGGGAGATTGAGCGTTTCGGCGTCGAGCAGTATTTCCTCCATGTCGGCGCGCCGGATATTTTTCCCGCGTCCTACGTGTACAATTCGCTCAATTTCATCCTCGGCTGCCACCCGGGCGCGAACACGGCGTCCTTCGTTTCCGGCGTGGGCGCAAAGTCGACAACGACCGCCTACGGGTTCAACCGGGCCGATGCCGCGTACATTCCAGGCGGCATCGTCTCCGGCACCGCGCTCATCCGGCCCGACTATCCCGAGCTGCTCGACTGGCCGTTCCTGTGGCAGCAGACGGAATACTGCCTCGGCTATCCGACCTCCGACTACGTGTTCCTGGTGCTTGCGGCGGATCACTTGCTGAACAACAAGTAACTTCGGCAATCTCTTGGTGGAGCGCGTTGTCCCCAACGCGCTTTGGCAGAGACGAAATATCTCCGTCGCGTTGGGAACGACGTGCCCCACCCCTCCGTTCGCCGCCTCACCCTCCTTTCGCGTCGTTCGCGTGTGCCGCGGGCCCATCCCGCCGAAGGTGCCGGCTGACGGATGGTTGATTTTCGCGGCGCAACGGTGAATCGTTCCCGCTTCGTCATGCCCGAGACCCGCCCGCCCAACGCTTTTCGCCGTCATATCTGGCCGCTTTTTCTGCGACACCGCGGCCTGCTGCTGGGTGCCCTGGCGCTCAACGGCGTCCACGGCGTGGCCATCGCGCTGCAGAATGTCTACCCGAAGTGGCTCTTCTCCCAGGTGCTCGAGCCCCCGGACCTGACGACCGGCCAGCGCTGGCAGCGCCTGGCCTGGCTCCTCGCTGGCTACCTCGTGGTGTCGCTCATCGTCCGGATGGCCGCCTGGCACGCGGGCTACCGCTTGTTCACCTGGACCCGCGAGCGGGTCGTGTTCGCCCTCCGCGGCCAGTTCTTCCGCCACGTCAACCACCTCTGCCTGCGCTTTCACGGCGAGCACCCGTCCGGCGAGCTGTTCAGCTACCTCTTTGGCACGCCGCTGAACAACATCATGCAGTTCTTCCAGCACACCTCGATGGGCGTGCCCGGCGCGATCATCACCGTGCTGACCACCCTCGCGATGTTCTGGCAGTGGGACTGGCTCGTGGCGACGGTGCTCCTGGTGACGTCCTTCGCCAGCGTGACCCTGATGGTCCGGGCCCGCGCGAAGATGCAGGTGATCAACCGCGAATTCCAGTCGGCGGAAAGCCACATCAGCGGACGGGTGGCCGACCTCCTGCGCGGCAACAAGGCCGTGAAACTCTACGCGATGGAGGCCCTCGTTGAGCAGGACTTCGACCAGCAGGCGCTCATGATCGGACGGAAGTCCTACGAGCGCGACGTGCTCAGCCACATCGAGTACATGAAACAGGAGAGTTTCGGCTATTTCTGCTACGCGGCGCTGATGGCGTCCTGCACGTGGCGCTATCTCGGGCATCACATCGATCTCGGCACGGTCGCCGCCTGCCTCGCCTCCTTCATCGGGTTGAGCTGGCCCATCCAGGTTCTCTTCCAGGCGTTCAGCCTTTGGGGCGGCGCCGAGGCCTCGATCGACCGCATCGGCCTGGTGCTCGACACCCCGAGCACGACGCCCGACCCGGAAGGCGCGGCCCTCCCGGTGCCCGCGGGGGCGGAGATCGTTTTCGATCGCGTCAACTTTTCCTACGAACCCGCCCACCCGGTCCTGCGCGGGGTCTCGCTGACCATTCCCGCCGGCCAGCGCATCGCCCTCGTCGGCCCTTCCGGCGCCGGCAAGACCACCCTCGCCCAGCTTTTGCTGCGGCTCTACGACCCGCAGGCCGGCACCGTGCGCCTCGGCGGAGTGGATCTGCGCAGGTTCGCCGGCAGCGACCTGCGCAAGCTCTTCGGGGTCGTGCCGCAGGATCCGTTCATTTTCCGGACGACGGTGCGCGACAACGTCCGCGTCGCCCGGCCCGACGCGACCGACGCCGCGATCCGGCACGCCTGCGAGCTGGCCAACGCCTGGGAATTCATCGCCAAGCTCGACGGCGGCCTCGGCGCCCGCGTCGGCGAAGGCGGCTCGTCGCTCTCCGGCGGCCAGCGCCAGCGGCTCGCCATCGCGCGGGCGCTGCTCGCCGAGCCGAAGTGTTTCATCTTCGACGAGGCCACCAGCGCGCTCGACACGCTCAGCGAGCAACTGATCCAGCACGCCCTCGAGAAGAACCTCGGCGGGCGGACGGTCATCTTCATCGCCCACCGGCTCGCCACGGTGAAAAACTGCGACCGGATCCTCGTGATCGCCGACGGCCGCGTGGAGCAGGACGGCTCCTACGACGACCTGGTCGCGCAGCCCGGGATGTTCCGCGAGCTCGTGCGCGGGCAGTCGCTGCGGGACTGAGAAGTTGAAGGTTGAAAGCCGGAGTCCGGCCTTCGGCCCCGTTGGATTTGTCGTTGCGATTCCGACTAGAGGCCTCCGGAAAATCAGAACCTTTCAACCTTCAGCCTTCAACTTTTTCCGTTCAGATCCTCACCTCATGCCGGACGGCCGCGAGGGCGAGGTTGGTGTCCTTGATGAACGCAATCATCGAGCCCAGCAATGACAGCATGGCGGTGCAGAAGACCGCCACGATCAGGACGCCCAGCTCGACTTTCAGCAGGGCCGCCAGGAACAGCAGGAGCACGAGGACCCCCGCCAGCAGCACGGTGATTGTGCCGAGCGTGATCGAAAGGCGCAGGATGCTCGCCCGCCGCAGCAGGATCTGGATTTGCAGGCGAAGGTCGTCGGCCTTGGCCGCCGCGGGGCCCGCCGCCAGCTCGTGGCTCAACAGGCGCGCCCGGTCCACCATCCGGCCAAACCGGTTGGTGAGCGTAAGCAGCAGCAGGCCCACGCCGGAGATCAGGATGACCGGGCCGATCGAAAGCTGGAGGATCGGCACGAGTTGGGAGAGAGAGATGGCGGGCATGGCGGGAGGAGTGTGCTTGATTGGACGCCATTAGTCTAGCCGGGGCCGGTCGCGGATCCTGCGCGCCAATTGCGGAAAATTGCTCCAATTTTTCTGCCCAGCGGCTTGCGCGGCGGGCGGGCGGCGCCACAATCGCCGCATGGATGCCCACGCCCGCGCCCGCGTGCTGCTTGACGCCGCCCATTCCGCCGATCCGAAGCGGACGGCTGACGGGCGGGCGGCGGAGCTGGTCTATGCCGACCGGATGGAAGCCTGGGTGGACCGGGTCGCCCCGGGCGCCTCGCCGCTGCTTCGTCTGGCGGCCCGTTGCCAGCACCTCGAGCGCTGGAGTGTGCCGCGGACGAGTTTTCCGGAGGGCCGGGCCGGTTATCTCGCGTGGCGGAAATCTCTTTACGGGAAACAGGCGAAGCGCGCCCGCGCTTTGCTGGAGCAGGCCGGCGTGGCCGCCGCCGAGGCGGGCGAGGTCGCCACCTGGGTGTCGAAGACGGGGCTGAAAACCAATTCCGGCACGCAGGCGCTCGAGGACGCCGCCTGCCTGGTGTTCCTTGAGAACGAGATCGCGGCGTTTGCGGCGCAGCACGCCGACTACCCGCGGGAAAAATTTGTCGATATCCTCAAGAAGACCTGGCGCAAAATGAGCCCGCACGGACAGGAGCTGGCGCGGGGGTTGGCGCTGCCGCCCGCGATTGCCGCCCTGGTGACCGACGCGCTGGCCGGGAGCTGAGCGAAACGGGCGACCGCGGGCGAATCATTCTGGTGGACCGCGGCCTCTGGACGCGTTTCGAGCGCGTCCGGCTTGTCCCGCCATAGCCTTGGCAACGGCGGAAGGCCGCGCTCCATCCCAGGCGCCGTCCACCGGACGACACTGCAGCCGGCCTCGCTGAGGCCCGTCCCGGTCACCTGCGGTGCCCGCTTGTCACGGGGCGCTCAATCGGGTTTGCTCGCCGCCGTTGTCGAAACCCGCGCAAAAATCCTGGGGCGTTCGCTGGCGCTGGCTGCTGCCGGCGATGGGGCTCGTGTTGGCCTTTCACTTTGCGCCGTTTGGCGGCCGGGCGCTGGACCGCGCGTTCTTCGACGCCGCCAGCCGGCAACCGTTCCGTCCGACGCCGGTGCCCGAGGACTCTGCGCTCGTGCTGGTGGATGAATCCACCCTGCAGGAAATGAGTCGCGGTGTTAACCACATGCGCTGGCCCTTCCCGCGGGCGGCGTTTGCCGGGCTGATCGCCGCCCTCGATCGCGCGGGCGCGAAGAAGATCGTGATGGATTTCGACTTCCTCGAACACTCGGAATCCGAAGAGCAGGACCTCTTGCTGGCGGCCACGGCCGCTGCAGTTCGCGGCACCGTGCTTGGCCGCACGAACCGGCGGGAGCCGGTTTTTTGGGACCCGCCATACCGGCGGGCACACGCCGCGTTCTTTGAACAGGCGCGCACCGGCAACACGGACTACCTTCCCGATGATGACGGCATCATGCGCGCCTATCCCGCTTCTGGGTCGCTGGCGGCCGCCGCCTTTACCGGCCCCACCGTGCCGCCGGGGGGCTTGCTGCGCTGGCACGGCAACCTGCATCAGATTCGCAATCAGGGCGTCCCGACCCTCCCGGCCGCCCATTTCATCCTGCCGGGACTCGCGATTGTCGACCGGCTTAGTCAACAGGCCCCGGATTACTCGCCCGAAGGCTTCGCCAAGGCGCTCTCCGCCGAGCCGGCCTTGACCGGTGCCGCGGCTGATCGCGTGCGAGGCCGCACGGTTTTCGTGGGCACCAGTGCCACCGGCACCTATGACCTGAAGGATCTGCCCGTCGGCAAGCTCGAGCCCGGCTTGCTCCTGCACTGGACCGCGTGGACGAACCTGGTTGCGAATGATTTCATCTGGAACCTTCCCCGCTGGTATTCGCTGCTGGCTGGCGGCTTCATCGCCGGCGGGCTGCTTTTGCTGGCCGGCCGCTGGCCGGGATTGACCGTGCCCGCAGTCGTGGCGTTGGGTTTCGTTGTGGTGCTGCTGCCGGCGGCCTACGCCGGTCTGTCCGCCGGCTGGTTCTTCCAGCCGGCCACTCCCGCCGCAGCCGCCATGGTAACGTTGCTCGGCGTGTCGGCGGAAAGCTTTTGGACGGAACGAGCACGCAAGCGGGAGATGCAGGCGTTGTTCGGCGCATACGTCGACCCGGGCGTGGTCGCACAGTTTGTCCGGAATCCCGATTCCATCCAGCTCGGCGGCGAGTGGCGCGAGGCCACCGTGTTCTTCTCGGACCTCGTCGGCTTTACCGACCTGTCCGAAAAGCTTCCCGCCAAGCAGATGTTCGAGGTCGTCAACGCCTATCTCGAGGAAACCAGCGTCTGCCTGCTCAACCATGGCGCGTACGTGGACAAATACATCGGCGACGCGGTCATGGCGGTGTTTGGTGTCCCCAACCAACTGCCCGACCACGCCATTGCCGCCTGCCGGGCCGCGCTGGAAGCCCAAGGGTTGATCGCGGGGATCAACGCCCGTTATGCGGCGGCCACCGGCGTGACGCTCAAAGTCCGGATCGGCCTCAACAGCGGCGACCTGTTGGTCGGCAACGTCGGCTCCTCGCGCAAGAAAAGCTACACCGTGATGGGCGACGCGGTCAACCTGGCCTCGCGCCTGGAAGGCGCCAACAAGGCCTTCGGAACCGGCATCCTGATTGGCGACGAAACCGCCCGCCGCGTGCAGGGCGTCCTGGTGACCCGCCCACTCGCGCGGCTCCGCGTGAAAGGGAAGAAGCAGGCGGTCGAGGTGCATGCGCTCCTTGGCGAGTCTGAAAAGCTCTCGCCGGCCCAGCGCGACTTCACCGCCGCCTACCGCGCCGGCTACGCGGCGTACGTTGACGGAAAATTCCTCGAAGCCGTCGAGGAACTGACCCGGGCCGAGTCGATTCTGCCCGGCGATGTTACCACCGCACGCTTGCGTGAGGAGTCCGCGGGCTTTTTGCTCGACCCGCCATCCGCCGACTGGGAGCCAATTTTAACCCTGGAATCCAAATGAAAACGAACGTTCCGGCCACGCTCCGGATAGCGCTGTTGCTCGGCCTGCTTGGCGCCACCTCCGTGGTGGCGTTCGAGGCCGGCGGATTTGCCTACACCAAGCGGGTTGAGACCAATGCCCTGAGCGAACCTCGCCCCCTTGCGCCCGCCGCGGGCAAGTTTGGGTTTCGCCGTAAACTTAAGGTCGAGCAGGTCCAGGGAAGCTGGCTGCGGGTCAGCGACGGGCCGGTGGCCGGCTGGGTTTTCGCCGGCAATCTGGCGGAGGCGATGCCCCCGGAGATCAAGGGGACAGACGGTCTGCCCCTGACCGCCAGCCAGACCACCGCCTCGGCAGCGGCCCGGCCGCTCACGCCGGAAGCGGAAGCCTACGCCACGCGGCGCAACCTCGGCCAGGCCCGCAATGACCTCAACTGGCTGCAATATCAGTGCAAGACGTTCACCGCCGCTGATGTCGACGCCTACCTGAAGGCCCAGAAAAAGGGGGAGTTCCAATGAAAACGAAACTCCTGCTGGTCGTCGCGGCGAGTTTGGCGGGCGCAATCTTCATTTCGGTGGAGGGTGGTCCTTTCGATGCCCTGAAGAATGCCCTGTCGAGCGGCTCAACCCCGGCCCCCAGCCAGTCCCAGACGGATACCTTCAACGCGGTCGGGCAGATGTTCAAGGGTGCTGCCGGCATCGGGCCCGAGGAGGAAAAGAAGATCGGCGACTCGGTGGCCTTGGAAATTGTCGGAAAATACGGCGGCTTGATCCACGATGCCGTCGTGCTGCGCCGCGTCAACCTGGTCGGCCGCGCTCTCGCCCGCTACTCCGCCCGGCCCGAGCTCAACTGGCGGTTTGGGGTGCTGAACTCGGACACGGTCAATGCCTTCTCGGCACCCGATGGCTGGGTCTTCATCACCCGGGGCCTGCTCGCCACCGCGACCAACGACGACGCGCTCGCCGGCATCCTCGGGCACGAGATCGCCCACGTCACCGGCCGGCATGCGCTGAAGATTGTCGAGGGCACGACGTTCATGTCGGGACTGGCGGGCCTCGCGGCTGCCCGCAGCAACGACGTGCGCACCGTGAACGCCCAGCTCCAACAATTCGACCTGGGAATTGGAAAGATCGCCTCGACCATCCTGGAGAACGGCTACAGTCAGCCCGTCGAGTATGAAGCCGACCATTTCGGGCACGACCTCGCAAAAGTCACCGGCTACGCCGGCGGCGGGCTGCGGAGCGTGCTCGTCTTGTTGCGGCAACGCGGCGGCGACCCCAAGAAGACCTTCTCCACCCATCCGCCGCTGAATGACCGGATCAAGCGCCTGCCGGACGAACCCGCGACGTCGCCGCAGTAGGGACAGGACCGTTTCTCTCGACCTCATGCTCAAGAATATCCTGCTCGTCCTGGTGGTTCTTTTTATCGGGGCGCAATTCATCCGCCCCGAACGCAACCTCGGCCAGCCCGAGGGGCCGAACTTCATCGGAATCAAGCACCCGCTGTCGCCCGAGGTCCACGCGCTGCTGGAGCGGGCCTGCTACAACTGCCACAGCAACAAGACGGACTATCCGTGGTACGCCAACGTCCAGCCGGTGGCCTGGTGGCTGGCCAGCCACGTCAAGGACGGGAAGCGCCATTACAACCTCTCGGAGTTCGGCACCTACAACGCCAAGCGCGAGGCCGAGAAACTCAAGGAGACCGCCGGCGAGGTGCGCGAGGGCGGCATGCCCCTGCCCTCCTACACGTGGATGCATCCGGAGGCGCGGCTGACCGACGCCGAGCGCAAGCTGATCATCGACTGGGCCGAGGGCGAGCGCGGCAAGCTGCCGGCACCGGCCAAGCCGTGAAAAACCTTCTGGGGGTATGAATAGGTGCAGCCGGGGTCGGCGACCCCGGTGCGCTCTTCCCATTCGGATGCACAAATTCCGGGGTCGGCGACCCCGGCTACCTATCAAACCAAAGCGCCCAGGCTGGGGTCGCCTCCACCGCCGTTTCCGCCACGGGCGAAAGCCGGTCCACCAGCCGTGTCAGGCCGTTCCGGCTCAACGGGGTGCGGGCCGCCGCGGGCCGCTGCGCGCGGCCGAAGACTGCGCAGCCTGGATACGCTCGCCGCTGTGCTGATGACGGACACCTCGGGGCTGGCGCGATCGGCGGGCCGCGCCTAACCGTGTGTCCGGGGCGGCGTTCGTTGCGGTCGGCGGGTGCCGGCTGACCTCGTCCCGGCAGAACAAACCCATCCCACGAATCCCATGAGTGCAGAAGCCGACCTCTATTATGTTCTCGCGCGGATCGCCCGCCCGCCCGCGGCCGGCGGAAAATCCGGCCGGCGGCAACCCGAATTGCCGTGCCCCGCCACTCCGCCGGCATCCGCCGGCTCAACCACCGCCCCAAAAAGGAATCCGCCATTCCTTGCCGCCGCCTGGTCGTTGGAGCCCGTCACCTCCGCCCTGCGCCCGGAGGCGCTCCAGCCATGAACAAGATCAACCTCGCCGAGAAGCTCTCCCTGTTCTCCGCCCACTGGAGCCCGAAGATCATCGCCGGCCTCAACGGCCAGCACGTGAAGCTGGTGAAGTTCTCCGGCGAATTCGTCTGGCACCACCATGAGAACGAGGACGAGCTTTTCTACGTCGTGCAGGGCGGCTTCCGGATGGATTTCCGCGACCGCTCCGTCGAGCTCGTCGCGGGCGACCTGATCGTGGTGCCGCGGGGCGTCGAACACCGGCCGGTGGCGCGCGAGGAGGTCAGCGTGATGCTGTTCGAGCCGGCCACGACCGTGAACACCGGCAGCGCCGGCGGCGAGCGGACGGTGCCCAAACCTGACTGGATCTAGCGGCCCGGTTGAAAATGGAGGCGGGGTGCCCGCACCCCGCCAGGCTCTCCGCCTGCGGCCGGTCGCTCTCTGCCGTTGCGCCCGCAACGGGGGCGGCCCACAGTTCGCGGGCCCGCCGGCCGCGAAGCGCGCGTCACCCGGCCCGGCCCGCACGAACCCATGGAAAATACGCCCCGCGGTGAGCCGAGCGCCTGGCGCTGGGTTCCGTCCCTCTATTTCAGCCAGGGCCTGCCATACATTATCGTGACCGGCCTGGCGGCCGTGATGTACAAAAACCTGCAGGTCTCGAACGCCGAGATCACGTTCTACACCGGCTGGTTGGGATTTCCGTGGGTCATCAAGCCGCTCTGGTCTCCGCTGGTGGACCGGTTTCGCACCAAGCGGTTTTGGATCGCCAGCCTGCAATTGGTGTGTGGTGCGCTGCTCGGTTCGGTGGCGCTGGCCGTGCCCGCGCCGGACTTTTTCCGCCTGACGCTCGCCGCCTTCTGGCTCCTGGCCTTCAGTTCGGCCACCCACGACATCGCGGCCGACGGCTTCTATCTGCTCGCCCTGCCACCGCCGGCCCAGGCGGCGTTCGTTGGCGTGCGCAGCACGTTCTTCCGGGTGGCGATGATTGCCGGCCAGGGCGGCCTCATCTGGCTGGTGGGCCGGCTGGAGGGATTGTCCGGCAGCCTGGTCCAGGCGTGGGCGTGGTTGTTCTCGATTCCCGCGGCCTTTTTTGTTTTGGCGAGCCTCTATCACCTGCTCGCCCTGCCCAAACCCGCCGGCGATCACGCCGTCCGGGAGAATTCTCGGCTCGTCGCCGACTTTTTCTCGGTTTTCGCGGCATTTTTCCGGAAGGAGCGAATCGCCACCACGCTGGGCTTCCTGCTCCTCTACCGTTTCGCCGAGGCACTGGTGCTCCCGGTGGTGCGCCTGTTCCTGCTCGATGCGCGCACCGCCGGCGGGCTCGGCCTGACCAACGACCAGTACAGCGTCATCTACGGCACGGTGGGCGTCGTCGCCCTTCTCCTCGGCGGCCTGCTGGGCGGCTACGCCATCTCGCGCTTCGGCCTCCGGCGCATGCTCTGGCCGATGATCATCGCGATGTACCTGCCCAACCTCGCGTTCATTGGCCTGGCGGCCACCCAGACGGGAAATCTCCCTGCGATTGGCGCCACCCTGGCGGTCGAACAATTCGGCTATGGCTTCGGGTTCACCGCGTACCTGGTTTACATGATGATGATCGCTTCCGGCGAGCACCGGACCGCCCATTATGCCATTTGCACCGGTTTCATGGCGCTCGGCCTGATGCTGCCGGGGCTTCCGGCCGGGTGGCTCCAACAACACCTCGGCTACACCGGATTCTTCCTGGGGGTTTGCCTGGCGACCATTCCGTCATTCATCGCGACTGCCCTGATCAAGCCGGACCCGGCTTACGGGCGGAAAGACTGAGTCCGCCGCCGACCAAAAACCTCCAAGCCTTTCTTCCAGGAAGGCGCAGAGGTACCGGTGAGAAACCGTGGTGCCCGACATCCGAATCCCCTGCTTTCTCCGCGTACTCCTGTCGGAAATCCTTTCCGGTCACTTCGCCACGCTGATCGGGAAGCCGTGCTTGCGGAGGGCGCGCTGCAGCTCGCGAATGTGGGCATGGTCGCGCGTCTCGACCGTGCAGACGGCATTGACCGCCGAAACGTCGGGCCCGCTGAACGCGCGGTCGTGCTCGATGTCCTTGATGCTCGCGCCGCTGGCGGCGATGACCCGCGTGAGCTCGGCCAGGCCGCCCGGCCGGTCGCTGATCACCGCGGTGAACCGCGTCAGGCGCCCGTCATGCACGAGGCCTTTTTCGATCACCCGGCTGAGGATGGCCGGGTCGATGTTGCCGCCGCACACGACGAGCACGACCTTCTGCCCGCGCAATTCGGGCAACAGGCCGGCCATGAGCGCGGCCAGCGGCGCGGCGGCGGCGCCCTCGACAACGGTCTTCTCCAGCTCGACCATGCGCAGGATCGCGAGGGCGATCCAGTCCTCGCTCACGCGCACCACCCGGTCGACGCGGCGCCGGGCAAGCTCAAAGGCGTTCTGGCCAACTTTCAACACGGCGAGGCCGTCCGCCAGCGTGGCGCGCCGCGGGATGGTGATCGGGCGGCGCGCCTTGAGCGCCGCGGTGAAGCTGGCGGTCGCAACCGACTCGACGCCAATGATCTTGACGCGCGGACGCAGCGCCTTGACGGCGACGGAGATGCCCGCGATGAGCCCGGCGCCGCCGATCGGACAAACGATGGCATCGACGTCGCGGACCTGCTCGAGGATCTCGAGGCCCATCGTTCCCTGGCCGGCAATGATGTCGGGATTGTCGAAGCCGTGGATGTAGGTGAGCCCCTCGCGGTCGACGAGCAGGTCGGCCTGGGCGCGGGCCTCGGCGAAATCCCGGCCCTGCACGAGCACCCGCGCGCCCAGGCGGCGGCAGGTGCTGACCTTGATCAGCGGGGCATAGTCGGGCATCACCACCGTCACGGGAATCCGCAGGAGGCGGCCGTGGTAGGCGAGCCCGAGCGCGTGGTTGCCGGCGGAGGCGGCGATGACCCCCAGTTTCTTGTGGGCCGGGCTCAGCCGGAGAAGGGCGTTGCGGGCGCCGCGCTCCTTGAACGAGCCGGTCCGCTGGAAGTTGTCGAGTTTGCAATACACCCGCGCACCCGTGATCTCCGAAAGGGGAATTGACGCCGGGCAGGGCGAGACGATGACGCCGCCGGCGATGCGCCGGCGCGCGGCGCGGATGTCTGCAAGGGAAACAAGCATGGGGTTGTCCGCCTTTCTAGCCGCCCTTCCCGCCCGCGCAACAAAGATGCGGTCCGGCCGAATGTCCCGGGGCCGGAACCCATCACACCGCACCGGCTTCCGGCAGCAGCCGCGGCGGTGATAAAGGTTGCTGACAGCAGGCGGAAGGTTAGAGACCATTTTCGTCGGGTGGCCGCCCCCGGGGCGCCTCGTGAATTCATCGGAACGCCCCAATTTCCGGGGCGGTCCGCCGGCACCACCCACGCGACCGCCATGTACCAAGTCACATTTTCCGAGCAAAGCATGCGCGAGCTGAACAAGCTCGACAAGCTGGAGCAGCTCACGGCCATCGAGCCGATCAGCAAGGTGAAATCGTCCGACCTCGCCCACCCGCGCGAGCCCCTCGGCAAGTTCACCCGCGGCGGGAAGGATTTCTACCGGTTGCGCGCGGGCGAATACCGCTTCTACTTCGAGGTGAAGGACGACACGCTGCACACGCACTACATCCTGCACAAGGACTCGCTGGAGGATGCGCTTTTCCGGCTCAAGCTGCCCGTGTCGGAGCAGCAGCTCTTCGAGCAGCACAACAAGTTCTGGAAGTACCTCGAGAGCCTGACCAAATAGAGCCGGCCATGTCCGATCTCGAGCAGCGCGACAATCCCTACAACGTCACCCAGGCGAGCCGGATCTATTTCCTGCCGAACCTGATGACGGCCGGGAACATGTTCTGCGGGTTTGGCGCCATCATCCTGTGCATCCAGGCGCGGTTGATCAGCGACAGCGGCGAGTATGCCCAGCTGCACACCAATCTCTCGTGGATCACCCTCTACACGCAGGCCGTCTGGTGCATCCTGGCCGCGGTGATCTTCGATTCCCTCGACGGCCGGCTGGCCCGGATGGGCGGCCGCACTTCCCTCTTCGGCGCCGAGTTTGATTCGCTGGCGGATGTCGTTTCGTTTGGCGTGGCGCCAGCGCTGATGGTGTTTTTCCTCATCCTTGCCCCGCGGGCCGACTACCAGTGGTTTCGGGAGCTCGGCTGGATCATCGCCTTCATCTACCTCCTCTGCGGCGCCGTCCGGCTGGCGCGGTTCAACGTGATCACGAACCCGCTGCTGCACCGGGCCGAGGCGGAGTCGAGCAAGGACTTCGTCGGCCTGCCGATCCCCGCCGCCGCCGGCACCGTCGCTTCCCTGGTCCTCCTGCTCCTCAACATGGCGGCGAACGCCCGCGAACTGCGCCAGTGGGCGCTCGCGCTGCCGCTGATCCTCGTCCTCGTTTCATTCCTGATGGTCAGCACGATCCGTTATCCAAGCTTCAAACAGGTCAACTGGGAGACGCGGACCCGCTTTCGCACGTTCGTGGTGGTGATCATCGTGGGGGTGCTCGTCTGGCGCCTCCAGGAAATCGCCATTTTCTTCCTATTCCTCGGTTACATCGCGTACGGGCTGTTCGCCCACTACCAACGCGGCGTGCGCCATGTCCAACGCCGCGCCCTCCGGCGAAAAGTTGTGAAGATGCGGCAGGAATCTTCCGAATAACTTCCCCCTGTGAACAACCGCCCGCTTATTTCCACTTATTCCGGATCTGTTCCCAGCTTCGCGAGCGCCCTTCCTCCCCCGGAAATCGCTCGTTGCCCTCATATTCACACACCATAATAATACGGATATTCCTTATTGAATAGAACCTATTCATCCATTGTCTGGGAAGAACCCCGCAAGCCACCACTTACCGCCCGATGAAATTCAAGATCAACCGCGACCACTTCAGCAACGGCCTGGCTCAGGTCCTTAACGTCGTGGGTTCGAAGGCGGCCATGCCAATCCTGAGCAATGTCCTGATCGAGGCGGAAAAAGACCAGATTGCCCTGTCGACCACCAACCTCGACCTCGGTATCCGCTGCAAGATCAAGGCGGACGTGAAGGAACCCGGCAGCGTCACCCTCCCGGTCAAGCGCCTCGCCGGCATCGCCCGCGAGCTGCCGAACATCGACGTCACGGTCGACGCATCCGCCAACCACCAGGTCAAGCTCACCTCCGGCGGCTCCCATTTCAAGATCATGGGCATCGGCGCGGAGGAGTTTCCGAAATTGCCCGACACCGGCGACGACAAGACCCACACGCTCGAGCAGGGCGACCTCGCGAGCATGCTGGGGAACGTGGCCTACGCGCAGTCGACGGACGAGACCCGCTACATCCTGAACGGCGTCTATTTCAACTTCAAGGAGGGCAAGCTCGCCCTCGTGGCGACCGACGGCCGCCGCCTGGCGCTGTTCAGCAAGGAGCTGGCGATGCCGGCGACCAGCGCGGGTGCGATCATCCTTCCGGCAAAGACGGTGACCGAGCTGCTGCGCCTGCTGGGCAAGGGCGACAAGCTCAAGATCGCCTTCAACGAACGGCGCGCGTCCTTTCAGATCGAGACGAACAAGGACACCAACAGTGGGCTCAGCGACAGCATCTACCTCTTCTCGAAGGTGGTCGAGGGCAACTACCCGAACTACCAGCAGGTCATCCCGAAGGAAACCCACCAGCGCATCAAGCTCGAGCGCGAGCTGTTCCTGCAGTGCGTGCACCGCGCGGCGCTCGTTACCTCGGAAAAATCGAACTCCGTTAAGGTCAAGCTCACCGCCAACCTGCTGGAGATCACCGCCTCGTCTCCGGACTTCGGCGAGTCCCACGAGTCGATGGCCATCTCCTACAGCGGGCCCGAACTCCAGGTGGCGTTCAACCCGCAATTTATCATGGACCCGCTCCGCGCGCTCACCAAGGACGAGGTGTTCTTCGAGCTCAAGGACGAGGTCAGCCCCGGCGTGTTCAAGACGCTGGACAGCTTTGTCTGCGTCATCATGCCCGTGCGGCTGAGCTGAGGCCCGCCCGCCCCGCGAGACGGCCGCGCGCCGACGAGTTTTTCCCGGATCATGAACGAGAAGATCAACCTGATCCTGGCCCCGGCCGCAGCGCTGCTCCTGCTGCTCTTCTACGTCAACCTGCGGGTGGCGTCGCCGCTGCTGGCGATCCCGATCCGCTGGATGCGCTGGGTCCTGTTTGCGCTGTTCGTGGCGGAAACCAACGACCGGTTCGACCTGGTCGACCGGCCGTTCTGGGTGGTCGCCGCCACCGCGTTCCTCGGGTGGTTCCTGGTGGAGTCCGGCTTCAACTGGCTCCGGGTGAGTGCGATCAGCCTGAGCCCGCTCCCGCTTTTCCCCAAGTTCATCGCCAACACCAGCGGCGACGAATGGCCCACCCACCGGCGCCTGCTCAAGGTGCGCGACTGGCTGCGCGCACAGGGCTTCACCGCCGTCCAGGCGCTCAAGGCCGAGGTCGGCGGCGGCATTTGGCTGCGCGTTTCGGTCTACCAGAACAACGACCGCACGCTCCGCCTGCAGGTCGCCTTCCTGCCGCAGGACACCGGGGCCATCACCGTCTGCTACAGCCTGGCGACCGAGACGCAGAGTGGCCGGCGCTACATCACGGACAATTTCTTCCTCCCGTTCGGCGGCTTCTACCCGGAGAACTGGCTGGTTGACCGAAGCCCGTGGCGGCGGTCACTGCCCGATATGGTGGCGAGCCACGCCCGCCGGATCACCGCGGCCCGGGAAACCCCGGTGGCGTGGGACGGCGACCCACTGAACGATCTCAACCGCCAGCAACTCCTGATGGACCAGCTCAATACCGAACTGGGCTTCCTGCTCCCGCTCGGCGAACGGGAGGAACACGGGAAAATCACCCCGGAAGGACGCTTCCGCGTCTGGCGGGAGGCGTGGCTGCTCGATTACTTCGGCCGGGCCGCGCGCTATTGCTAGTTGGCCCCAGGGCGGAAATGCAATGATTGGTTAATCCCCAAACGGTCGCCAGAATCGACTCGTCTCGCCGCCGTTTCCCGCTAACCCGTAAGCCATGCTCCTCCTCGCCGCATCCGCCCTCGATACGGTCAAGCATGTGCCCACCGCGACCTGGTTCAAGATCGGCATTGCCCTCGCGGCGATCGTGGTGGCGGTGGTCGTGCTGCGCAAAGTCGCGCACATGAACAAAATCGTCATGGGCGTCGTGATCTTCGTCGTGTGCACGGTCGTCTTCTTCTCCTGGGTCTACAACCGCAACGAACCCGCGTTCCTGACCCCGATCGTCGACCGCATTGCGCCGTTCTTCCCCAGCGCCGGCTCGTACAACGCCAAGCAGCAGTCCGGTCCGAAGCCGTAGGCTGAAGGCTGAAGGCTGAAGGCTGAAGGCTGATTGGGTGGAACGCGGCCTCCGGACGCGTTTAGCGAATCCCAGGACTGACCGCAACCCGCCGCGTCAGCATGGGCAGGAGGCCCGCTCCCGCGACCGGCAGACCGGGCGAATTGAGACCCGCCGATAAAATCGATTGGTCTTTGCCTGATCGGCGGCTACTGCTGTCCTTTGCTTATGACCACGAAACCATCGGACATCGGACTAATCGGCCTGGCCGTGATGGGTCAGAATCTCGCGCTCAACATCGCCGACCACGGCTTCCGGATTTCGGTCTACAATCGCACGACGGAGAAGACGGACAAGTTCGTGGCGGATAATCCCGCCACGCCCGGCGGCCTGATCGGCGCGAAGACGCTGGCCGAGTTTGTCGGATCGCTCGCGCGGCCGCGGAAGATCGTCTTGCTCGTCCAGGCCGGCAAGGCGACGGATGCAGTCATCGACAGCGTGGTTCCGCTGCTCGAGGCGGGCGACATTGTGATCGATGGCGGCAATGCACTCTGGACCGACACGATCCGACGCGAAAAGGTGCTGCGGGACAAGGGGCTCCGTTTCATCGGCTCCGGTGTCTCGGGCGGCGAGGAGGGGGCGCGGTTCGGCCCCTCGCTCATGCCGGGCGGCGACGTGGCCGCGTGGAAGGAACTCGAGCCGATCTGGCGCGCCATCGCCGCCAAGGTGGATGCGGCTACCGGAAAGCCCCTGCTCGGAGCGAAACCGGGCCAGCCCGTGAAGGGGGGCGTGCCCTGCACCACCTACATCGGGGAAAACGGCGCCGGCCACTATGTGAAGATGGTCCACAACGGGATCGAATACGGAGACATGCAGATGATCTCCGAGGCCTACGCCCTCCTGTCGGGACTGCTCGGACTCAAGGCGGCCGATCTGGCGACGATTTTTGCGGAATGGAACCGCGGCATCCTCGACAGCTTCCTCATCGAGATCACCGCCGACATCCTGGCTCAGAAGGACCCGGTCACGAAGAAGAAGGCGTTTGTCGACGTCGTCCTCGACACGGCCGGGCAGAAGGGCACGGGCAAATGGACGTCGGTCAACGCCCTCGACATGGGCATCGCGGCGCCGACGATTGCCGAGGCAGTGTTTGCACGCTGCATCTCGGCGATCAAGGAGGAGCGGGTGGCGGCGGCGAAGATCCTCCGGGGTCCGGGCAAAAAATACCGCGGCTCGAGGAAGGCGCTGATCGCGGCCGTGCACGATGCGTTGTACTGCTCGAAGATCTGCTCCTACGCGCAGGGCTTCCAGCTCATGCGCGAGGCGCAGAGGGAATACAGCTGGAAACTGAACTTCGGCGAGATCGCCCAGATCTGGCGGGGCGGCTGCATCATCCGGGCGGCCTTCCTGCAAAAGATCACCGAGGCCTACGCCCGGAATCCCGGCCTGGCGAACCTGCTGCTCGACCCCTATTTCAACAAGACGTTCAAGAAAGCCCAGGCCAACTGGCGCAAGGTCGTGGCCGTCGCCGCGGAGTGCGGCGTGCCGGTGCCGACCTTCAGCGCCTCGCTGGCCTACTACGACAGCTACCGGTCCGCCCGTCTCCCGGCCAACCTCCTCCAGGCGCAGCGCGACTACTTCGGCGCGCACACCTTCGAACGCGTCGACCAGCCCCGCGGCAAGTTCTTCCACGTTGACTGGCCCGAACCTTCCCGCCCCCAGTTGGAGGCTTGAGTCGACCCACACCGCCGTTGGGGCCGCGCCAGTCGGGAAATCCTCCGCAGCCTGGGCGAAGGATGAATTGACCGGCCCGAACCCCCCCGTCCGCAGCTCGACGCCGGATCGGCGCCACAACAACGGGGTCAAGGCATGGGCGACAAATCGCAAGAAAGGCGGTGCAGCCCGGGAGGAATGAGCGATAATGGATTGAGAAGCCGACCCGGACGGTTCAATCCCAAACCCGCGCCGGGATCGTCAACCCAAGGCGTTGCCCTATGAACCCCAAATGCAATCCGGACACTGAGCGGACTGGCAGCCGGCTCGGTCGCATTCTTGTCTGGGCGGTCCTGCTGACGACACTGGCCGCACCTGTGGCGGCGCAGACGATGCTCTATGTGCTCGAGGCGGACGGGAAGTACCACCCGGTCGTCAAAGTCAGCGGCAGCCTCCCCTACATTATGAAGGCCGGAGGGGTTGCCGCCGCCAAGGGCGAGCGTTTTGCCCTGAGCAAGGTCGAGGAATTTGCGCCGCTCTTCATCACCGTGCGGGACCTGCAAGCCAGCACGAGCGGCCTGCGTTCGCTGGATATCAGCTCCAATCCCCTTCCGGTGATCAACAAGCAGCTCCATTTCAGCGCAGAATTCGAGGCGGCCTATCCGCTGGAAGATGTGTTCTTCGTGCTCGAGATTACACCCGCAAGTGGGAATAAAAAGGTCTTTGTCTACGAAGTCGGCCGGCTGGAGCCGCGGAAGTCATGTCCAGTGTCGGTGGATTTGCCCTTGGACGGGGACTTGGTTTCGGGCCGCTACGACTTCCACGTGTTCGTCGGCGGGACCGAAGTGTTTCAATCCGGGCAGCCCGCGGCCTTCCGCGAGGAGATGCTCGACCGCATGATCGCCAAGCGCGTTGCGACCGTCAAGCAGGCGAACCCCAAGCCGTTTTTCGGTTTCACGCCGGCGTATCCGGCCGCGTTGCGGGGAAGCGGCGCCCGGGGCGAGGCCGTCGTTTCAATTCACGTCAATCCGAAGGGCTCGGTCGTCAATCCCGTGGTGGAGAGCGCGTCGGCCCCGGCGTTTGGCGAGGAAGCGGTCGCGACGGTGCGGCAATGGCGGTTCCTGCCAGCCGTGCAGGACGGGCGGCCGGTCGATGCCGTGGTCAAGATTCCCTTCGTTTTCACCCCGCCGGGCCAATAAGCCAGGCCGCCGCCGAAGGGTCGCCCGTCGAGCCCGGGCGGGATCGCCATTCCGTTTCCCCCCAGGGGCGGCCAAGCGGAGATCCACCCCGCGCTTCACGGGCCAAATGACCCGGGTTTGGTCCGCTTCGGGTCCGCGGGAAGAGGGGCCGGTGCGTTTGCCGAAGAATTGAGCTGCCTTCCGGAGCGGGCGGCCCTTAAGAAAATGCCATGGCAGAAAACCGCACGGCTGGCGCCCACGGGTTCACGCTGGTCGAGGTCATGATGGCCGCCACCATTCTGGTGGTCGGCTTCATCGGTTTGATCGAGGCGGTGACGATCGGGTCGGAAACGCTCGACACGGCGGGAAAGCAGCAGGCCGCCACCCAGCTCGTCTCGACCGAGATCGAGCAACTGCGCGCCGGCCCGTGGAGCACGCTCGCCAACCTTCCGGCCACCGCCACCATTACCATCGACCGCAACGGCACGGCCGCCGGTGACGAGACCGCGTTTGCGGTGTGCAACTATACCGCCGGCTCCGGCGACGACAACACACCGCTGCTGCTGCGGGCCAAGGGCTTCACTTGCAGCTTCACCCGCACCCGCCTGCGGCCGACGGGGGCAACTTCGGCAAACGTGACGTTTCTCGAGCTCGTTTATACCGTGACCTGGACGAGCAACACCGGCCGGACTTACAGCCGCATCACGAAGACCTACCTTGGCATGAACGGCCTGCATCTTTCCTTTCAACAATCGTGACCCGCCGCCCCGTTCCGCCCGCAGGATTCACTCTGGTCGAGGTGTTGATCAGCTCGGCGCTGGCCGCCGTGCTCATGGCCGCCGTGCTGTCCAGCTTCGTGTTCCTTGGACGCAGCCTGACCCGCCTGGCCAACCGCCAGACCCTGGAGGCGAAGGGCCGCCAGGCCCTCACCTACCTGCGGGCGGACTTCGCCCTGGCGCAGGCCGTGAAGAGCGGCACGACTCCCACCAGCAGCTCCGTCACCCTGACGCTTCCGGCCGGCGAGATCACCTACACCTACGACAGCACGGCCCAACGCCTGCGCCGGCAGGCGAATTTCGGCCCCAATCCGGACCTCTCTCTGCTGCAAAACGACACCTGCGTCTGCACCGCCTTTGCCTTCAGCTACTACACCACGACCAACGGCACACCGACCAGCCAGGTCACGGCGGGCGTGGAGGTTCCATACAGCATCAAGCAGATCCAGGTGAACTTCACACTCCAAACCCCGGGGACGGCCTCACCGGCCACGCAGTCCACCTATGACGTGGTCTCGTCCCGTTTCCTCATCCGCAATAAGCAGGCGCCCGACGGCACCTAGGGAGACAATAGACCACGATGCGCGGCCGTCCTGACAGCACCCAAGCTTCCGTGACACTGGTCGCGCTGTGTTTCACCGTGGTCCTGGCCATTGCCCTGAGCAGCTACCTGATGCTCTGCCAGCGTTCGTACGACCTCAGCACGCGCCAGCGACACAACGACGACGTTCGCGAGCTGGCGCAGGTTGGGCTGGAGGAGGCGCTGTGGGCGCTCAACCAAGGCAACTGGACGAGCAGCGGGCCCGGCGGCTCCAGCTCCTGGGCGACCAGCGGCGCCGATCGCACGCTCACGCTGTCCTACCCGGCGTTGAGTCCCGGCGTCACCGGCACGGTGGTCCTGACGGTGGCGAATTACGCCAGCACGGGGCCGGCCTGGCCGACCATCACTTCCGCGGCGACCCTGACGCTCGATGACGGCCAGACGATGGCCAAGATCCTCCGGGCAACCACCCAGCCCGCCCCGCTGTTCGGCAACGCTATCGCCTCCGCCACTTCGTACGTGTCGTTCGCCTCCGGGGGCACGGTCGACAGCTGGAACTCCGATCCCGGCAATACCGGTCATTACACGACCCCCTATGCCTTCACGGCGGGCAACGCCAGCAACTACGCCGCCGTGGTCGCGGGCGACACGAATGGGACCAATGGAGTGGTGCTCAACCAGGCCCTGGTCAACGGCTATGTCGCGACACTGGGCAAACCGATCTCGTATTCCACCTCGGGCACCCCCGGCGGCCGGATCAAGGGACCCGTCACCCCGGCGGGGGTCAACGTGGATCCGCTGCGCATCGGGAAGAGCGCGTTCATCCCCACCTACCCGGTCTTCCAAGTCACGACGCCCCCGACGTCGGGTCCGGCCTTCGGGGGCCTGCTCGGCGACATCCTCGGGCTGGTGGCGGCGCTGCTGGGCGCTCCGCCGTCGCAGGACACCTTCGAGGTGACCGGCAACCTTTCGATCCAGGGAATACCGCTGCTCTCCCCCAGCCTAACCATCGACCGGCCGACCAAGATCATTGTCGATGGCAATTTCACCACCAGCAATGTCGGCAAGATCACCGTCACGAACACCGGCTCCCTCGAGATGTTCATTGCCGGGGACGTGACCCTCGGCGGCTTGGGGATCGACAACCAGACCTCCGACCCAAGCAAGGTCGCCCTGTTCTGCACGAGCGGCTCGACCACCAATTCGCTCCGCTACACGAGCACCGCCAATTTCTGCGGAGTGATCTATTGCGTGAACAAGCCGATCGACATCCAGCAGAACGCGACCTTCTCCGGCGCCCTCCTCAGCGGCCAATACGTGCGCTTCAGCGGCAGCGCCACGGCCCCCGTGTTCCATTACGACACCGCCCTGCGCGCCCGCCGTTTCAATTTCGTGACGACGCCCTTCGTCATCAGGCAGCTGACGGAGCCCTGACCCCCGGCGCGGGCCGTCATTGACGCCGGTCCGACAGCCTGAATAGTGGCGGCCAGCGAACCACGCACGCGATGCTCACCGATTTGTTTCACCGCAAGTCCCGGCGCAGCCTTTTGATCGAAATCAATTCTTACCAGACGCTGGTTGCCGGGGTCAGCCGTCCGGAACAGGGCACCGCCGTGCTCGACTGCGTCGCGGAGTTCGACAATGGCGACGAGGCCGGCCTGCGCCAGTGGCTCGACCAGCATTTTGACAAGCGCAAGTCCTGGGTGCCGGCGGTTTGCGGCTATGTCTCCCCCGAGGGACTGCTCCACCGGGAAAGCCTGCAGCCGCGGCGGCTCGGGGAGCCGGATTACCTCAACAACCTCGTCCGGGAGCAGTTTAAGGTGGAGAACCCGGAGGCCTGGAAGCTCCAGGCCCTCAGCCCGGTCGAGGGCACGGTGCTGGCGGCCGAGGGCACCGCCCGGCCAGCGCTCATCTGCGGGATGGCCAACAGCGAGGTGCACCAGGTGCAGCAACGCCTGCTGGATTTTCGCCTGATGCCCTACCGCCTCGAGCCGGGTCTCCTGCCGCTCCTCGGCGTGGTCGCCGACCGCAAGGCGAAAAACAACGACAAGCGCGCCGCCGTGGTCGTGATCATCGAGCAGGAGCACACCGTCGCCTACATCCTCGGCAAGGAGGGCGTGCACACGCCCAATCCGGTTTCCCACGGATTTTCCTCCATCACCCAGCTGGCCGCCAAGGAATTCGGCCTGACCGATGACGCCGAGGTCCGCGAGCGCCTGCGCCAGGCCGACGACGAATTGCTGCTGCGCGCCACGAAGTTTGTCCGCGCAATCGGCCGGGATCTCAAGCCGGTGATCGACTCGTATGAGATGACCACCGGGCAACCGGTCGGCGAGATTTTCTGCGCCTACCTTCCCCCCACCCTGGCGTGGATCGCCGAGCCGCTGGCGATGGTCATGGGCCGCACGTCCTTCACGGTCGACTGCCGCGAGTGGATGCCGACCGTTGGCCTGGAAGCCGCGGACGACCTGCCGGCACTCGGCGCCCACTGGCTCGGCGCCCTGAGCCTGCTGGCCCAGTTGCCCGGCCAGAAGACGGATGAGCCCACGGCCGAAGACGGCGCGAGCCCGCAGCCCTGGCACATGGATTGTCGTTTGTCCGCCGAGCTGCCGAACAACAAGCTGGTCGGGCGGCGCTTCCTCGCCGGGGCCATTGCGGGCACGCTGGCGGCCTTCGCGATCACGGTCACGATCTGGCAGCTCTATGTGAGCAAGTCGCTGGAGGCGGACACCGCCTACTGGGAGGAGCAGATGGGGAGAAAACAGGAGCTTTTCGTTGAGCTGACCAGGGAGACCCGGACGCTGAGTGAGCGCTCGGCCCGGCTCGACTACGCCTACGACCTGATGGGCGCGCCCTACGAAATGTCTGATTTCATCATCAATCTCGGCCGAACCCTGCCGCCCCACATGCGGGTCGACCGGATCGAGGCGAACGACCAGCGGGTGGCCCTGAGCGGGGGCTTGCGCGAGCCGTCCGAGGAGGCCAGCCGGACACTGGGTCGCTACCTGGACGGGCTCCGCCGCGCGCCAGCCATCGGGCCGCTGTTCTCGAACATCGGCCTGACCGCGCTCCAACGCGAGGAGGACTCGGATACCCTGGCCTTCGAGATCACCTTCAAGTTCAAGACGCCTCCGCCATGAACGCGACCTGGCAACAGTTTCTCGCGGTCGTCGCGCGCCGCCCGATTGTCGCGCTGCTCGTGCTGCTCGCGCTGGCTCTCGGCGGCCTGAACTACTTCCTCTGGCAGCAGCGCCAGGCGGTGACCGCCCGCCACGAGGAGGTGCGCCGCAAGGGCGAGGCGATGCTGAGGGCGCTGACCGACCAGGCCCGCATCAAGGCGGAACTCGCCGCTCTGCAGGAGGCCCTGGGCCAAATCGACCGGAATCTTGTCGTCGAGGGCGAAATGGAGGTGAACCTCGGGTATTTCTACAAGATGGAGCGACTCAGCCGGGTGCGGTTGAGCCAGCTCAACCAGCTGAGCGCACCCCCGCCGACGGAGGCCAACCCGTTCAAGGCGATCCCGTTTTCCCTCCGGGTGACCGGTTCCTACACCCAGATCATGAATTTCATCCATCAAATCGAGACCGGCCCCCGGCTGGCCCGCATCCGGTCGTTCAGCTTCGTCCGGGCAGGTGAAACCAAGGGCAAGAATCTCGACCTCGACCTCACCGTCGAATTGCTGGCCAGCCAATGAGACCCTGCACCCACCTCCTTTTCCTGCTGGCGGCGAGCGGGGCGCTCGCCTCTCCGGGGGCCGCGACGAAGGCGCCGACGACGTCGGACCGCCTGAAGCAACGCATCGAAATTCTGCTGCAGCATCGGATGCGACCGGACGCCCTGCCGGTCATCCTGCCAAATCCGTTCGAGGTTGTGTCCGGCGGAGCCGTGGCCGGGCGGCCCGATGGCCCTGACCCGGGTGCGACCGACAACGCCGAGGTGGCGAAGGCCCTGACCGGCAAGCTGGCGGACGAACTTCCGCCGGGCAGCAGCTCCGAAGCCCTGGCCCGGTGCGTGGCGAAGCTGCGGATCGGTGGCACCGTCACGCTCAAGGGGCAGCTCCAGATCATCATCAACGATTATCCTCGCAAGGAAGGGGACACCGTGGTCCTCGATCGGAACAACGCGATGACCTACTTGCAGGTGGTCAAAGTCGCGCCCGGCGCGCTCACGCTCCGGCTCAACGAGGCGACCCAAACGATCCGGTTCTAGGGCGATTTCGGTTAGGGTTGGCCGCTGTAGGCGGGGTCGGCGACCCCGCCTCAAAAGACCGGCCTCAACGAGGCCGGCTACAAGAGGGTGCGGCCGACCTACCCGAAAACCCTCCGTGGCGCCGCCCGCAGGGTCGAGCGTGTTGTCGCTAACGCGCCTTTCCCATGTCGCCAGCGAGCTCGCTCCCACAAAATGCCGTTGCTGACAAAACGCGTTGGGGACAACGCGTTCCACCGAGGAGGCTTCGGCTACTTTTCCCCGTGGTGGAGCGCCTCGGCCATCGCAGGCTGGCCGTAAACGTAGGCGTAGGCGTCGGCTCCCTGCGCCGCTTCGCGCGGTGGCGTGACCGGCGAATCGAGCAGCAGACTCACGATGATTGCCGCCGATTCCTCCGGCTTCAAATCCGCCCATGGGCGCGGCCGCATGGCGCCGCCCTGGGCGAAGAAAAGCCGCTGCTCGCTGTCGGTGTACACCTTTGTCGGCCGCGATGTCGACCCCGGCAGCGGAGCAACGAGCAGCGGGTTGTCTTGCGTGTGGCGGGCCAGCTCCCCGTTCACCCACTTGAGCAACTCCGGGATCAACTCGCCGGCCCGGCGCCGGGCGACGGCTTCCTCCGCGGGGCCGGGTGGTTTTGCCAGGAACTCGACAAAATCGGGTTCGCTGGGTGAGGCGGGCGAGCCCGCGGGGCCCCCACCCGCCGGCTTCCCGGTGGCAGGGGCGGCCGTTTTCTCCAAAAGGGCGCCCAGCCTTCCCGCCCCCGCCCGGCTTTGCGCCAGATCCTCCTGATTCCGGAAGTATTCCTGGATCAGCCAGACGGCGACGAGGGCCAGGCCCGCCACCAGGGCCGAAAAAAGAACCACCTTCTGGGTGCGGGAAATCAGGGGAACGGGCGCGGCCGGCCGGAGCAACGGACTCACCGCCGGCCGCGCCCGCGGCCGGCGGGGCTTGGCCGGCTCGAGGAGAATCCGGTACATCGGCACCGGTTCCGAGATGTTCTTGAGCTCGCGGGGTTCCAGTTTGACGACCTCGAGCTCGAGCTTGTTCTTCACGACGTCATAAACCGTTTGTGAAATGCAGATGCCGCCGGGCTCGGCCTGCGATTGCAGGCGCGCGGCGATGTTCACGCCGTCGCCCATGACGTCCTCATCCTTGACAAAGACGTCGCCCAGATGGATGCCGACCCGGTGGGTCAGGGTCTGCCCGGCGGACTCGTTCCGGGCCCGCGCGGCGAAATTTCGCTGCATTTTCTGCGCGCAGGCCACCGCGTTGACTGCGCTGGTGAAGTACAGCAACAACCCGTCGCCGGTCGTTTTGAGCACCGCGCCTGAATATTTCTCGCTCAGCTTGCGCATCTCGTCGAAATCGCGTTCGAGCAGCCCCAGCGTGGCGACCTCCTCGGTCTGCATCAGCGCGCTGAAGCTCACCACATCGGTGAAGACGATCGCGGCGAGCAGCCGCTGGCCGGCGCCGATGGGATAAGGCGGGGACGAATCCATGGGACGCGCCTCTGGTAGGCGGTCGGACGAGCCATGGCAACGCCTTTGCTCGGGGACGGCCGCGGCTAGCCCAGCTTGCGCCGGGCCTGGTCCCAGAAGGCCAGGAGGGCCCGGAAGTCCTGCTCCTTCGTGCCGCTGTGGATCACAAAGTCGTAGGTGTTCCGCTCGCCAATTTCCACCTCGGCGCTCGCGAGCCGCCGCGCCAGCTCGGCGGCGTTGACGAGTCCGCGGCCCTGCAGGCGCTCCCGCAGCACCTCCAGGGAATCGGGTGCCACAAAAACCGTGACGAGATGATTGCGGAGCAGCGGGATGCTCTGCGCGGCGGCGCGGACGCTGCGGACGCCCTGCACGTCGAGATTGGCCACGAGGTTGGTGACCGGAAGCCGGTCGAGCACGGCGGAACGCAGCGTGCCGTAGCGGTCGTCCTTGTGCACCCAGGCCCACTCGAGGAAGTCGCCCGCGGCCACCCGCCGGTCAAACTCCGCCCGACTCAGAAAATGATAGTCGCGGCCGTCGACCTCGTTGGGCCGGGGAGGACGAGTGGTGGCGGTGACGACGCGCTCGAAGCCCGGCATCTCGGCCACCAGGCGGTCGCACAACGTGCTCTTGCCCACACCCGACGGCCCCGCCAACAGGAGCAAAACGGTCGGGTTCGGCGCCGGGACCATGGTTCAGTACGTGAAAGCCGAGGCCACGGTCGCCAGGCCGAACGCCAGCAGGACGGTGCCGACGAGCCGCGGCCGGGCCGGTTGCTTGAAGAGCCACTCGAAGAAATCGCGCAGCCGGTAGGGTGCGGCCGCGAGGTAAAGGACCAGCGCGAGGGCGACATAGACCTCCGCCACCATCAGGCGCCGCCACGGGTAGTTCCATTCCATGTAAGCGGCGTAGAGGAGCGGCTCGCCGACCAGGAGCATGAGGATGCAGAGGCCGCGCACCGCGAGAAAGTCGGGAGTGTGGAAGAACGCGAGCAGGGCCAGCGTTCCGAAGGCGAGCATCACCAGCGTGGGCGTCTGGAAGAAAATCAGGTCGGCCTCGCCCAGCCGCGACAAGCGCCACAGGAACCAGGCGGCGCCGCCGCCAAAGAACAGCCACGCGGCGCCGGTGGAGCGCGGCAGGGCGCGGGCGGCGGAACCCACCCGCGGACCGTTCCACAGCAGCAGGCCGCCGAGCAGGGCGAGAAAAAGACCGGGCAGGAGGGTGGCGAGGAAAAGCGACATGGGGTTATCTTTCTCTTACTCTTTCTCTTTCTCTTCAATCACCGTGTTCACCGGGTATTCGGCCTGTTCTTCCCGGGTTGAGGCGGAGAACCTCGCAATTAGCCCGGCGGTCATCGACACAACCTCGATCAAGAGGGCCTTGCCTTCGGCGATTTCGGTGTCTGTCAGGAGCTTTTTGACCCGCAGTACATCCAGGCAGGCGCTCCCAAAGGGGCTCGACCCACGCGACAAAGAGGAGCGCTTGCTGATAAGCCTTCAGCTTTTTGTGGTCAAAAATTGGCGCGGCCATCCGGAGAGGAAGATAAAGCGAATGAGAACGGGAAAGATTTTTACGCAACCCCCGCCAGGGCCAATTCCCCATAAAGCACGGCCGTGGAGGCCCGTTCAATCCGCACCGGGACGAGTTCACCGACCAGGCGCTCCGCGGCGGGGAAATGGACGATCCGGTTGCCGCGCGTTCGCCCCATGAACATCCGGCCCAGCTTGTCCGGCCCCTCGACCAGCACTTCCTGGGTCGTGCCGACCAGCAAGGCATTGCGGCGGTTGGAGTTCTCCTCGAGCAGGCGGAGCAGGATCTGGTTGCGCTCTTCTTTCACGGCGTCCGGAAGCTGGTCGGGCAGCAGCGCGGCCGGGGTGCCCGAGCGGATGGAGTATTTGAAGATGTACGCCATGTCGTAGTTGCCGGCGGCAAACAGTTCCCGCGTCTGCTCAAAATCCTCCGCGGTCTCCCCGGGGAAGCCGACGATGACGTCGGTCGAGAAATACATGTCGGGCCGCACCTTCCGCAGGGCGTCGACGATCTGCCCGTAGCGCTCGCGCGAATACGGCCGGTTCATGGCCTTGAGGATGCGGTCGCTGCCCGACTGCAGCGGCAGGTGCACGTACTCGCAAAGCTTGCCGAGCCGGCCATAGGCCGCGATCAGGTCCTCCTTGAATCCCCGCGGGTGCGGCGCGGTGAAGCGGATGCGCTTGATCCCGGGAATGGCGTCGACGCGTTCGAGCAGCTGCACAAAGGGCGAGACGCCGCCGGTGTGCGCGTAGTCGCGGCGCCCGTAGCTGGTGACGATCTGGCCGAGCAGTGTGACCTCGGACACGCCGCGATCGGCGAGTTCCTCGCATTCGCGGACAATGTCGGCCATCGGGCGCGAGCGTTCGTCGCCGCGGGTTTTCGGCACGATGCAGAACGCGCAGTCCATGTTGCAGCCCTGCTGGATAGAGACGAAGGCCGAGACCTGCCGGTCCTCGAGGACATGGTCGCGAATGGTGTTCTGCGAGCCGGCTTCCTCGGCAATGTCCACGATGCTGCTGGCGACGGGCGTGCCGGCCTCGCGGGCGGCCCGGAGATTGTCGAGGTAGTCCGGCACCTGGTGGAATTTCTGCGTGCCGACGATGAGATCGATGTCCGGCAGTGAGTCGAGCAGGCTGCCGCCGCGGTTCTGCGCCATGCACCCGAGCACGCCGAGGATGAAACGCGGGTTGCGCTTCTTCCGCTGGGCGGCGTGGCCGGCCTTGCTCAGGGCCTTCTGCTCGGCGAGGTCGCGCACGCTGCACGTGTTCAACAGGAGGACGTCGCAGTTCTCCTCGTCGTTCACAATGCGATAGCCCCGGGCGCGCAACAGCGCCGCCACAGCCTCGCTGTCGCGCTCGTTCATCTGGCACCCGTAGGTTTTGATGTAGACCCGGTTCATCGGGAGGGACCGGTCTAACTAGCTGGCGCCCCCGCCCGGTCAACGCGGGAAAACCGGGGCCGGCCGGGCGGTCCCCGGCCAAATTGACCTGTAAAAGCGCTTCCCCTCGGGCGCCGGGGCGGTTTTGCTGCCGGCATGGGATTTTTTGACCGTCTTGCCGGGAAGAAAAACGAAGCGCCGCCTCCGGCCGCGCCCGTCCAGCCCGCCGCACCGGGCGCCGAGCCGGAGAAGCCGGCGACGGCCGGGGGCGTCCTGCCCCGGCTGAACGCGGCCCGCGAGCGCCTGGACTCCCACGACCTGCCGGGCGCCCTGGCGATCTATGAGGAGGTCCTGGCCAGTGCCGGCGCCCGCGCCGACGTGCTGGTCAGTCTTTCGGGCGAGCTGGGTTCCCACGGGTATGCGCGGGAGCTCATCGAGCTGGTGGCCCCGCGCTACGATGCGCAGAAGCACGGGCCGGCCGCCGGCCTCAACCTGCTGCAGGCTTACCTGGCCACGCGCGACCTCGATTCCGCCCAGCACCTGCTCGACCTGCTCTTCGCGCTGCAACGGCCCGAACTCGAGCAACGGCTGCTCGGCTTTTCCAACGTGATTGCCGACCTGATGGCGGCGGTCGAGGTCGACACCGCGGCCGCGCCTTCGGGCGAGAACAAGATCAGCATGGTCACGATCAGCAAGCCGATGTGGTTCTACGGCCTGGAGACCGCCGCGCCACAGTTGCTTCCGCGCAAGGAGGGCCGGCTGCGCCGGGTGGTCTTTGCGCAGTGCTCGCTGCCGGGCCTGGAAAACGACGCCGAACGCGCCGCCCGGCCGGAGGACGCGCTGGGCCGGCTGTCACGCGGGCTGCCGCTGTGGCTGGCGGACACCTTTCATTACAGTGCGGGCTACGACCCGGTCGCCGCCCTCGGCCTGACCAGTGCCCGGCACTACGCGCTTTTTCCGGTCGAGTGGCTGGCCGAGAACGTTCGCCAGGTTCACGAAACGACCGCCGGCGGACTCGACTACGCGGTCACGGGCGCCTTGCGCAACCGGAACGAGGACTTCGAGCTGCACCTGCGAATCTGGGAGGTCAAGAAGTCCCGGGAGCTGAAGTCGATTGTGGTGCGCTGGGATCCGGCCACGGCGGATGCCGTGCTGCGGCAGCTCCTCGAGCAGCTGCGCGGCTACATGGAGTGGACCGCCCTGCCCCCCGGCAACGGCCTCGCCTTTGCCGAGGCGGCGGCGCCGCTGGCCTATGCGCACGCGCTGGGTTCGGCACTGACGCTTTTTCTCGGGGAAAAGGATTTGCTGGCGCCGGAACAGGTGCAGACCACGGCGGCGAATTTCCTGCCCACGGCGACGGACGCGCGCGGGCTGCTGGCGCTCGTGACCGCTCTGCAGCGGCTGAAAGCCCGCGGCGCGCCGGTTGACGAGGTGGCGCTCGCCCGGGCGCGGGACTGGCTGGGGTCGGCGGAGGCCCAAGCCCTCGGCCTCGCCGGGATATCCCTCTGAGTCATGGGCCCGCGGGCCACCCGAATCATCACGCGCCTGCGCGCCCTCCGCAGCGTGCGGAATATTGAGGGCATGCGCCGCTTCGGGATAGTTTCAACAGCGGAGCAGTTGGGTGTCGGCGTCACGCGGCTGCGCGAAATCGGGCGACCGCACCGGCGCGACCACGCGCTGGCCCTCGAACTGTGGACGGCGGAAATCCACGAGGCCCGGGTGCTGGCGGCCGTCATTGACGACCCCGGTCGGGTGACCCGCGGCCAGATGGAGCGGTGGGCGCGCGACTGCGACAACTGGGGCCTGACCGACGCGATTTGCTTCGGCCTTTTTGACCGCACGCCGTTCGCCGTGGCAAAGGCGCACACCTGGAGCTGGCGCCGGGACGAGTTCGTCAAGCGCTGCGGGTTCGTCCTGATGGCCGGCCTGGCCGTGCACGCGAAGGAGATGACGGACGGGGTTTTCCTCCGCTTTCTGCCGGTGATCCGCCGCGAGGCGGGCGATGAGCGAAATTTTGTCCGCAAGGCGGTCAACTGGGCCCTGCGGCAGATCGGCAAGCGCAACCCGCGCCTTCACCGCGCGGCGATTGCGGAGGCACGCCGCATCCTGGCGATCGATTCGCGCGCCGCGCGCTGGATCGCGCGCGACGCCCTCCGCGAGCTGACGAGGCGAACCCAGGCGCGGCGGAACATGTCACGTAATAAGTGACATGTTCGGCCGGGCCGGGCGGCTCAGCGGGCCTTCGCAACCGCCAGCTGGCCGCAGCCGGCGGCAATGTCGATGCCGCGGCGCTGGCGGATCGTGCTCGGCAGGCCGTGGCCGGCGAGGATCTGCTGAAACCGCCGCGCGGCCTCCTGTCCCGTGGGTTCGCCGCCGTAACCGCCGGTTGGATTCAGCGGAATGAGATTCACCTGGGCCTGCTGGCCTTGGAGGAGGCGTCCCAGCGCGTGCGCCTGTTCCGGGGTGTCGTTTTGGCCGGCAATCAGCGTCCATTCATAAAAGATCTTCCGCTGCTGCCGCGCGATGTAGTAGCGGCAGGCGTCCATCAATTCGGCCAGCGGCCACCGGCCGGCGACCGGCACGAGCGCGGCGCGTTCCTCCTGGGTGGCACCGTGCAGCGAGACGGCCAGGTGAATCGGCCGTCCTTCGTCCGCCAGGCGGATGATGCCGGGCACGACTCCCACCGTGCTGAGGGTGATCTTCCGGCCTCCAAGCGCGAAACCGGATGGGTCGAGGAGGATGTCGACCGCCGTCATGACCGCGTCGTAATTGTGCAGCGGCTCGCCCATGCCCATGAGCACGACATTCCGCAACCGCTCGTGGCGCGCATGGGGCGAATGACTCGCCGGGTGCGCCAGCGAGGCCCCGCTCCCAGTCGCGCGCAGGACCCGGCTGACGTGCAGGACCTGGGCGACAATTTCGCCGGGCGTGAGGTGGCGGAGAAGACCCATCTGACCGGTGGCGCAGAAGACGCAGCCCATCGCGCAGCCGGCCTGGCTACTGATGCAGGCCGTCACCCGCCCGGTGTAGCGCATGAGGACGGTCTCGATCCGGCGTCCATCCGCGAGCGCGAGGAGGTACTTGCGCGTGAACCCGTCGGCGCTGTGGGTCTCCGCGGCGGTGGCCGGGAGGCCGAGGGTGAGCATCGCCTCCGCTTTTGACCTGAAGCGGGCCGGCAGCGCCGGCATGGCGTCCCAGGTGTCGACGCCCCCAAGATAGACATAGCTCCACAACCGGGCGGCGTGCACCCGCGGATACCCCCACCGCGCGGTCAGCGCAAACAAGGCCGGCCGGGAGAGATCGTGGAGGTTAACGGAAGCAGGCAACCGGAGCTTTCATTGTTAATGTGGGACCGGCTGGCAACCTCGATGACGGCGGAGGCCGAGGGTCGCCGGGACGGTCGATCGCGGTCCGATCCTCGCGAGGAATTGCGTCCGGCCCGGACCCGGACATGGTGTTGGCATGGGAGCAAAAGTCATTCTGGCCGGCGGTCGCGGGTTCCTCGGGGCCGCGCTCGCGGCGCAGCTCTCGGCGGAGGGCCGCGAGGTGGTCGTGCTGACGCGCACGCCGGCGGCGGGCGCAGCGACGAGGGAAGTGGCGTGGGACGGACGGACACCCGGGCCGTGGGTGGCGGAGCTCGAGGGCGCGGAGGCGGTGGTGAATCTGGCCGGCCGCAGCGTGAACTGCGTGCACACCCCGGAAAACCGCCGCCAGATTCTCGAGTCGCGCGTGAATTCGGTGAAGGCGCTTGGCGACGCGGTGGCCCGCTGCAACCGGCCTCCCGCCGCGTGGATCCAAAGCGGGTCGCTGGCCCTCTATGGCGACGCCGGGGACCGTCTTTGCGACGAGACGGCGCCGGAGGCGTCGGATTTTTCAGCCGGGGTCTGCCGGGAATGGGAGGCGGCTTTAGCCACCGCCGCCACACCGCGAACCCGGCAGGTTCTTTTGCGGATTGGCCTGGTTTTGGGGCCTGGCGGCGGGGCGCTCGGACCGCTCACCGGTCTGGTCCGCTGGTTTCTCGGCGGCACGGTTGGATCGGGCCGGCAGTACCTCAGCTGGCTGCACGTGGACGACATGAGCGAAATTGTCCGGCAGGCCATCAGCCGCCCAGATTTCTCCGGAGCCTACAACGCCTGCGCGCCCCAACCCGTGACCAACGCGGATTTCATGCGCGAGTTGCGGGGTGCCCTCCGTCGTCCCTGGAGTCCGCCCGCCCCGGAGTGGGCGGTGCGCCTGGGGGCGCGTTACCTGTTCGCGACCGACGCCGACTTGGCGCTCACGGGACGGCGCTGCGTGCCGGCCCGGCTGACGGCGCAAGGCTTCCGTTTCCGGTTTCCCGAATTGAAACCGGCTTTGGCTGACCTCGTGCTCCGGGGCCTTTGACCGCCGGGCGCGGGCGGCCAGCTAGACCGAATACTTGCTCTTGCTCGGCTCGCAGTCCGGCATGCCTTCGTAGGCGTGAATCGATCCGGCGGTGTCGCTCCAGAGCGGCAGGTTGTCCTTCCGCCAGCGGCGGGTGAGGGCGATGTCCTCCTGCACCGCCGCTTCGCGCCCCTGCAGCATCAGGCGGTTGAGCGCGCAGTAGGCGATGTCCTCGGGGCTGACCTTCGCCACCTCAGCCAGTCGTTCCACGGCGTTGAACTCGGCGGCCTCCAGGTGAATTTTAATGGTATGCATCCGACACTCCTTTCGTTTGGTTGAGCATATTTTGGTGTCGGCACCCGAGGGCGGCAATCCGCGCCGCTGCGCATGGATTGTTATTACGGCGGGCAGGGTGCGGCAAGAAATGCGGAATCCCCACCGGAGACACGTTGCGTTTTCAGCCGCGGTTGGCAGCTTTCGCGTGTGCTCGAGTGGATCCAGAAATTCCTGCAGGCCTTCATCCCGCTGTTCGTGGCAATCGACCCGATCGGGCTCGCGGCAATCTTCCTCGGCCTCGGCCAGGGCCTCGCACCGGCCCGACGCCAGAAGACCGCCGATCAGGCGGTGTGGACCGGCGGACTCGTCGCGCTGGGCTTTCTCTTCCTGGGGCAGACCGTTTTCCAGGCCCTGGGCATCTCGGTGACCGACTTCCAGATCGCGGGCGGGCTCATCCTTTTTCTGCTGGCGGCGAAAGACCTGGTCCTGTCGGCCGCCGAGCCGGAAAAGATGCCCGAGGATTTCGGGGTGGTGCCACTTGGGATGCCGCTGATTGCCGGTCCGGCCTCGATCACCACCCTGCTGTTGTTGTCCCACCTGGTCGGCGTGGTCGTGACCCTGGCGGCGCTGGCGGTGAACCTGGCGGTGGTGGTGCTGGGACTGCGATACAGTGACTGGCTGGGGCGAAAGATCGGCGGCACCGGCATGCGGGCCATCTCGAAGATCATCTCGATGCTGCTGGCGGCCATCGCAATTGCGATGATCCGCCAAGGGCTGAAGGGCTGAGGCGAAAGCCGAGGAAAGTTGAGAGTTGAGGGCCGAAAGGGCCGGAGCCATTGGCGGGAACGCGGGGGGTTCCTCGCAGCAATGACGATTGGATCGTGGAACCAATCCGCACCGTCCGGTTGGCCTCGTCGACACTCGTCCGTCGACCCCTCGACTGCACGGTCCGGGCCGAGCCCATTGTCGGGCGGGGTCTGCCGCCGAGGCTTCCCCTCTCCGCCAGGACGGCGGTACGCCCGGCCAAAACTTTCCCCCGTTTCAGCCGGCGAACGACGTGAGCAAGTCGGCGTAGATCTGCGCCGCCTGCACGAGATCCTTGACCCGCGCCCGTTCGTCGACCGCGTGGTAGTCGATCCCCCCCGGGCCGTAACCGACCGTCGGGATTTTCAGGTGCTGCGCGAAGAAGTGCATGTCGTTGAAACCAGTCGAGACCGTCGGACCGGACGGGCGGCGGCGCACCCGGGCCACGGCTCCCTGCACCGCCCGGAAAAACGGCGAGGTCGGGGCGCTGAAGCACGAAAAATTGTCGGAGATCTTCTCAATGGTGAGATTGCACCCGGGGATCCGCGCGGCGGCTTTCTTGAGGAAACTGCGCAGGTCGCGCTCGGCAGCGCGGATGTCTTCGACCGGCAGCACGCGCCGGTCGATGGTGAACGAGCCCAGCGCGGGCACCGTGTTGACCTTGCCGCCCTCGCCGGAGGAGAAAACGCCGCCGAGGTTGAGGGTTGGGCGCATGAACCGGCCGTCGGGTGTGCGAAAGGTCTGCTTGGCGAGCGTCTTCTTGTAGGCGCCGAGGGCCAGGACGAGGGCGGACATCTTCTCGAGGGCATTGACGCCCTTCTCGGGCGTCGAGCCATGCGCGGGAACGCCATGCACGTGCACGTTCAACCAGACAACGCCGTTGTGCCCGCAGCACACGGCGTCGCCCTCCCCGCCCTCGCCCACGAGCGCATAGTCGGCCCGCAGCCGGCCGTGGTCGACGACCCAGTTCGAGCCGAGGACGCTGTCGGTTTCCTCGTCGGCCGTGAACGACACCTCGACATTGCAAAGTGGCCGCGTGCCCGTGGCGCGGAGCGCTTTGATCGCAAAAACAATGCTCGCGATGGCACCCTTCATGTCGGCCGTGCCCCGCCCATAGATCCAGCCCTTGTCCACGACCGGGTTGAAGGCGTGTCCGTAACGCCATTTTCCGGACACCGGCACCACATCGTAGTGGGCGTTGAAATGGACCGTTTTGCGGGCACCGGCATCCCAAAAACCGATGACGTTGGATCGCGGGTAGTCCAACTGGTCCGGCTGGGTTTTCTTCTGCAGCCGCCGGGTGATCGGGATCCGGCGAACCTCCAGCCCGAGGCCGCGCAGGGTGCGGGCGAGCAGCGCAGTGCAGTCGGCGTAGTTCTCCCCGGGCGGGTTGACCGTGCGGATGCGGATAAGCTTTTGCAGGAAAGCAACCAAGTCGGCCTCGTGGTCGGAAAGATAGGCAGCAGGCTTCATGGGTGGAAATGGTGCTGGTAAAGCAGCTTCAGCACGGTGAGGCCAGCCATCACTAGGAAAATCGGCCGGACAAAGCGCGCCCCGCGGGTCAGCGCCAGGGAAGCACCCAGCCTTCCACCGATAAGTTGCCCAGCACCAATGACTAGGCCTGGCACGACCAACACCGTGCCCGATGCGGCAAACAGGCCCAGAGCGGCCAGGTTGCTGGCAAAGTTCATGACCCTGGCGTGGGCGGAGGCACGCAGGAAGTCGAGGCCGAGCATCCCGACAAACGCGATCATCCAAAACGAACCGACTCCCGGGCCGAAGAAACCGTCGTAAAACCCCAACCCCAAGCCAAACAACACGTAAAAGAGCCAGGGCTCCATCCGGTGATGGCGGCTTGATTCCCCAAGCTTGGGCCGGAAAACCATGTAGATCACGATCGCCACCAGCAGCCAGGGAATCACGAGCCCGAGAAATTCGGGATCGAGCCGGCGGACGAGAAAGGAGCCTGCGAGCGCGCCGACGACGGTCGCAATTATGCCGGGGACACAGGCCCGCAAATCGACGGCCCCCCGCCGCGCATAACTCCAGGTTGCCGAGCCGGTGCCGAACGCGGCCCCGAGCTTGTTGGTGCCGAGCACCAGGGGCGCCGGCATCCCCACCCCGAGCATCACCGGAAGTGTGATCAACCCGCCGCCGCCGGCGATGGCGTCGACCGTGCCGGCCACCAGGCCGGTGACAAAAAACAAACAGTAGTGCAGCGCGTTGAGCTCGGGCATCGGGCGGGCCGAGGCACGCGAAGGATTGCGGCCGGCCCGGAAGCCGGCAGTGATAGGCGGCCGTGGACACGTTGCAAAGCATCATTGCCCGGCTCGGGCTCGAGCCGCTGCCGCGGGAGGGAGGATGGTTTCGGCAGTATTACCTCAGCCCGGAGTGCGACGGGAGCGGCCGGCCGCGGGCATCGGCGATCCATTTCCTGATGTCCCCGGCCGGATTCTCCGCGATGCACCGCCTGAAAACCGGCGAGACGTGGACGTTTCGGGAAGGTGATCCGATCGAGTTGCTGATGATAGCCGCAGAGGGAACCGGACGAGTCGTCCAACTCGGTGCCGATCTGAGCTGCGGGCAGTTGGCGACCATCGACGTCCCGGGCGGCTGGTGGCAGGGTGCGCGGACCCTCGGGGCCTGGTCCCTCGCGGATTGCGCGATGTCGCCGGCTTGGGACGAGGCGGAATTCGAACTGGGAGCGCGCGACGAGCTGGTGCGGCTGTATCCCGCGCACGCCAGGATGATTCGGGCACTGACACGCTGAACGGCCGGGTTAACTTTGACAGCGCAGGCCTTGGAGCCACGATTCACGTTTCAATGGCGCTTGCCGAAATGCGGAAGGACTACGGACTGGCCGGGCTCTCTGAAAAGGACCTGGCCAAGGATCCATTCCGCCAGTTCGAGCGCTGGTTCCAGGAGGCGGAAGCGGCGAAGATTCCCGAACCGAACGCCATGGTCCTCAGCACAATCGGACGCGACAACCGTCCCAGCAGCCGGGTCGTCCTGCTCAAGGGCAGCGACGGGCGGGGCTTTGTTTTCTTCACCAACTACGACAGCCGAAAGGGCCGGGAGCTCGATGCCAACCCGCAGGCGGCGCTGGTTTTTCCCTGGATTGCCATGGAGCGGCAGGTCCTGATCGAGGGAGTAATCAAACGCGTCTCGCGCGAGGAGTCCGCGGCCTATTTCCAAAGCCGGCCCCGGGCGAGCCAACTGGCGGCCTGGGCCTCACCCCAAAGCTCAGTGATCGCCGGTCGCACCGTGCTCGAGGAGAGCTACCGGGCGGTCGAGCAGAAATACGCCGGTCAGGAGGTTCCCCTGCCGCCAAACTGGGGCGGGTTTCGCCTGGCGCCCGAATCGGTGGAATTCTGGCAGGGCCGCCGCAGCCGCCTGCATGACCGCCTGCGCTACCGACGGGCGGCCAAGGGCGACTGGATCGTCGAGCGACTGGCTTCCTGACCCCGATGGCCACCGTCCGCAAGCAGAGGAAACCGTCCCGCCGTCCCGCCCGGCGCGAGAAGCTCCCGCCCGGCCTGCAACCGGTCGTGGATGCGCTCGCCGAACTCCCCGAGGCCGGGCTGATCACGCGCGACCGCTGGGAAGACGCCGGGGTCGAAATCGTGTATGCCAATCCGGCGTTTGTGGCCCTGACCGGGTTTCCCGCCGCTGGTCTCGTCGGACGGAACACGCGCCTCTTCCATGGCAGCAAGACCGAGTTGCCGGCCCGTTCGACCGCCGAATGGCTGGTGAACGGCGAGGGCTGGCTGCACCGCCGGGACGACACGGCGTTTTACGCGGGCTGGACGTTCAGCCCCATTCGACGCCGTCGCGGTGGGCCGGGCTTCCTGCTCGGCCTCTACCGGGACCGGGCCGAAACGCACCAGTTGCAGGAGGCGCTCCTGCATTCCCAGAAACTCGATGCCGTCGGCCAACTGGCGGGCGGCGTGGCTCACGATTTCAACAACCTGCTTTCCATCATCAACGGCTACTGCGAAATCATGAGCGGCAAGCTGGCCGCCGTGCCCGCCGCGCAGCGCGACCTGCAGGAGATTCACCGGGCGGGCCTCAAGGCCGCGGCCATCACGCGCCAGATCCTCGAGTTCAGCCGCCGGCAGGATACCGAGGCGTGTGTCGTCAACGCCAACACCCTCATCCGCGAGATCGCGGGCATCCTGCGCCGGGTGGTGGGGGACAACGGAAAGATCGAGCTGCGGCTGGCTTCGGACCTCGGCAACATGCGGATCGACCCGACGCAGTTCCAGCAGGTGCTGCTCAACCTCTGCTTCAATGCGCGCGACGCGATGCCGCAGGGCGGCAAGCTGACCGTGCGCACGAGCCGGCAGGACGCCGAATCCACCAACGGGCTGGCGGATCCCGGCTGGGTGGTGGTGCAGGTGGCCGATACCGGCGTGGGCATGTCGCCCGATGTGCGGCGCCGGATCTTCGAGCCGTTTTTCACGACCAAGACCCGCGGCACCGGCTTCGGGTTGATGACCGTGATGGGCATCGTCAAGCGCGCCGGCGGCGAAATCACGGTGGAAAGCACCGCGGGCACCGGGACGATCTTCGAGATGCGGTTCCCGGAAACCCCCGAACCGGAGCAACTGTCGAGCACCACCCTGGCCGCGCTGCCCGCCACCCACGGCAGCGAGGAGATCTGGCTGGTGGAATCCGACGACCTGTTGCGCAAGATGGTGGCGGGCATCCTGGCGATCGATGGATACAAGGTGACCGAGTTCACCGAGCCGGCGGAAGTGCTGGAGGCGGCCCCCCCGCGGGCCCCGGCGCTGCTGGCGATCGAGGGCGGTGCCAACCAGGCCGGCGAGCTGGCCCGCTGGCTCCGCGGACGGAACCGCCAGCTTCGCCTGCTCAGCCTTTCGAGCGAGCCGCCGACGGCGTTTTCCCCGGCGTTTGCGCCCCAGGCCGTGGCCCATCTGCCCAAGCCCTTTGCCCTGAGCACGCTCTTGCGGGCGGTCCGCGGTCTGCTCGACGCCGGCCGGTAAGACATTGCCTCCCCCGCCCCGCCCTCCTACCCGTTGAGGCCAGTCGCATGGAGGAGCACACCATCTCTACCGTCCTTCGGCCCGGCCAGCGCGCACTGGCCGCCATTGTGTTCACCGACGTGGTGAATTTCTCCGCGCGGATGCAGGACGGCGAGGAACGCACGCTGAAGCTGCTGGAGCGCGACTTCGCGACCATGCGCGAGTTCTGCCGGCAGCACGAGGGCGCCGTGCTCAAGACCACGGGCGACGGGCTGCTCATGTATTTTTCCAGCGCGGTCCAGGCGGTCGCCTGCGCCCTCACCATCCAGCGGCATTTTGCGGAAACCTCCAAGAAACGTCCGGCGGCCGAGACCCTCTCGCACCGCGTCGGCATCCACCTCGGCGACGTGTTTGTCAGCGAGCAGGACGTGATGGGGGACGGCGTGAACATCGCCGCGCGGCTGCAGGCGGAGGCCCGGCCCGGCGGCATCTGCATTTCGCAGACGGTCTACGATGTGGTGAAGAACAAGCTCGAGCTGCACGTGACCAGCCTCGGTCCGCGCGAGCTGAAGAACATGGCCGAGTCCATCCACGTCTACCGGCTCTTGCTCGACGCGCAGTCGTTGCGGGCCGCCCAAACCGCGGAGATGGCGGCGCGGGTGACCGAGGCCATGCTGGCGGCCGCGCCCCGCTTCGACAAATTCAAGGCTTGGTGGCTCCGGCCCGCGGTGCGGGCGACGGCGATCGCCGTCCTGATCACGGCGCCGCTGCTGGCCGCCGCCTGGGGCTGGCATGTTTACCGGGTCGCCAACCGGCAGCGCGAGGAATCCGCCAAGGTGCGGGCGGCGATCGCCGCGATCGCCGCCGTGCCCCCGCCGAACGCCGGACGCGACGTCGAGGAGTTGAACCGTGCGATCGCCGACGAGCGCAAGCCGGCCAGCCAGATCCGCACCCTCTTTCTCGACAGCTATAATTTCGCGGGCCTCGTGAGGTTCCTGAAGGCGAAGGAAACCGGCGGCGCCGCCCTGCCGCCCATGCCGGCACTGTTGAAATCCGCCGAGCAAATGGCGGCCGTGAAGCGGTGGGTCATCGACGAGCTCCAGGGCTACAACCAGCAACAGCCGCTGCGCGTCTTTGAGCTCAGCGGCACCGCGCCGAAGGAGCTGCAGGTTTACACCGAGGCCGACCGGCGGCTCTATTTCGTCCTGGGCGGGGCGGTCCTCGGGCGCGACTGGGCCGACGTCAAGCCCGCCTGGGTCGCCGCGATCATCGTGGGGGCATTGCAGAATGCGCCGGCGCCGCCCGAGAGCAGCGACGTGGTCAACGGAGCCCTCGCGTTCGCCCGGATCTATGGTGAGCCGGAAATGAGCGCGGCACTGCAGAGCCGCCGGTTCCGCCCGGCGCCGGCGAAATAAACCGGACCCGGGAATGAGGCGGGATCATGCAGTCGGGAGGTCGACCGCCCCTGGCCTACCGGTCGTCCGACCCGCACCGCGCATGGTTCAACGGCATTTTTCCGAATGAGACTTTTGATCACGGGTGCGTCGGGGTTGGTGGGGGCGGCCTGCGCCCGAGCGGCCGCGCGGCAGGGACACCACGTCATCGGCACGGTGGGCCGCTGGACTGGAGAAGTGCCCGGCGCGACCGAACTCAGGGCGGTCGATTTGACCGAGGCCACGCCGGTGATCGAGCTGGTGCGGTCCACGGCGCCGGACGCCATTGTCAACGCGGCGGCGGAAGCCGATCCGGCCGCCTGCGAGGCCGAGCCGCGGCGGGCGCGCCGGCTCAACGTGGACCTGCCCGCCCTGCTGGCGGCCGTCGCGGAGCGGACGAGGGCGCGCCTCGTGCACCTGTCGTCGGAACAGGTCTTCGACGGCGAGGGTGCACCCTACCAGCCGGGCGCGGCGACGCGGCCGTTGAATCTGTATGGCCGGCAGAAGGTCGAGTCGGAGCAGCGGGTCCTCGCGGTCGCCCCCAATTCCGCCGTCGTGCGGCCGCCGCTGTTGCTAGGCAACAGCCCCGGCGGCCGGCGCAGCCCGCACGAGAAGATGTTGGCCCGCTGGGCCGCCGGCCAAGCCGTCCCGCTCTATACCGACGAAATCCGCCAGGTCTGCCCGGCGGACAATCTTGCCGCCGTGCTGCTCGAGCTGATCGGGCGGCCCGACCTGCGCGGGATCTTTCACTGGGCGGGGACCGAACCGGTGTCGCGTTGGGAGATGGGGAGGCGGATCGCCGCGCATTTTTCCGTGGACGAGAAATGGCTCGTGCCGATGACCCGGGCCGACACCCCCGCGGTTTCGGCGACGCGCCCGCGTGACCTTTCGCTTGAGATCGCGCCGCTGGATCGTGAGCTGCGGGTCAAGCCGGTGGATCTGGCGGCGGCGGTCAAGGAACTGGTTGTGCCCGCGCCGATCGCGGCTTGGTATTCGGCCCGATGAACCTGCACCTGTTGCCGACCCGCACCGGCGGCGCCGCGGAGAACATGGCGCTGGATTTCCTGCTGCTGCAGCGATACCCGGACGCCGCCGCCCCGCGCTGCCGGCATTACGAGTGGCGCCGGCCCGCCTGCACCTTCGGTTTTGGCCAGAAGATCGCGTTCGTGCGGGCCAACCTGCCCGCTGGAGACAACCTGGACCTTTGCCGGCGGCCGACCGGCGGTGGCATTGTCGACCATCGCAACGACTGGACCTATTCACTGGTCATTCCGCGCGGCCATGGACTCTTCGACGAAAGGGCCACGCAATCCTACCGGGCGGTCCACGAGTGCCTCGCTGAGGTCCTCGGCGCGTTGGGTCAGTCCGTGGAGTTGAAACCTGCCGCCGAACCGCCCGCGGCGGAAGGACCGGGCGTGTGCTTCCAGCGGGCGGAGATCTACGACCTGGTGAATCCGCTCACCGGCGCGAAGGTCGCGGGCGCGGCCCAGAAGCGCAACAAACACGGGCTGCTGATCCAGGGCTCGGTGGAGAAAAGCAGCGTCGGGGCGCTCGATTGGGAGGAATTTGGCGGGAAATTTGCCGAGGCCCTCGGCCGCGCTCTGGGAACGCCGGCGGCGGAGACGCCGTGGCCCGACCTGAACGAGGACGAGGTCGCCGGCCTGATCGAGCAGTACTCCGCGCCCGAGTGGCTGGAATATCGCTGACGCGAGGCGCGGGTCGCGGTTCGTCGCGTGAAAACGGGTTTGCGTCGTTGCGCCTTTGACTCGGGCGGCCGCGCGTCCTATGCAACGCGGTCATGAGCATCCGTTACCCCGGGGTTTGGTTGGTGGTGTTGCTGTTGGCGTTGACCGCCGGTGCGGCCGACAAGCGACCGATCACCCCGCAGGACCTGTGGGCGATGAAACGCCTCGGCAGTCCGGCGATTTCACCCGACGGGAAGGTCGCCGTTTTCTCCGTGCAGGAGTGGTCGATCGACAAGGACAAAAGCACCACCAACCTCTGGCTGGTCGATGTGGCCAGCGGCGCCGTGCGCCGGCTGACCACGGCCCAGGCGGCGGACACCGCGCCGGCATGGAGCCCGGACGGCCGCCGGATCGCCTTCACCTCGAAGCGCGGGGATGACGAAGCGGCCTCGCTGTACGTCATGCCGGTCGACGGCGGCGAACCGGAGAAGATCCTCGAGCTGCCCTCCGGCGTGGCCGGACCGAAGTGGATGCCGGACGGCCAGGGCATCGTGGTGGCGACGATGGTAATTCCCGACCTGGTCGGTGCCTGGTCCAAGGCCGACCTCGCGGCCGTGCGGAAGGAATTGAAGCAACGGCGGGAGTCGAAGATGACCGCGCGCGTGACCGAAAACCGGCAATACCGGTATTTCGACCACTACCTCACCGACGTCGTGGCCAACCGGCTCCTGCTGGTCAACTTGGCCACGAAGGCCTTCACGGATCTCACGCCGAAGTTCGACCGGCTCTTCACGAACAGCGGGGAGATCCAGTATGCAGTCGCCCCCGACGGCCGCCATTTGGCGATCGTGATCAACAGCACCCTTCCGCCGTACCGGGATTACCTGAACCAGGACATCTACCTGGTGCCGACCGACGGCTCGGGCGGCCTGGAAAACCTCACGCCGGACAACCGGGGCGACGATTCCACGCCGGTGTTTGCGCCCGACGGCAAGTCGCTGGTCTTTGCGCGCCTCGAGACGCCCTACTACAGCGGGGAGTCCCGGCACCTGTGGCGTCACGATTTCGCCACCGGCAAGAACCGACCGCTGACCCCGGCGCTCGACTATTCCTTCGATGACATCAAGTACTCCGCCGACGGGAAGACGCTCTGGCTGACGGCCGAGGACAAGGGGGTGCTGCCGCTTTTCCGGCTGAACGCCGACGGCAGCGGCTTCGCCGCCGTCTACCGGGACGGAACGTGCAGCGAACTGGATGTCGGCCCGCACGGCGGGGTGTTCCTCAACGACAACACCAGCCGGCCGAACGAGCTGTTCGCCTTCGACAACGCGGGCTGGACCGTGCGCCAGTTGACCCATTTCAACGACGACCAGGTGGCCCAGCTCGATCTCGGCAAGGTGGAGAGCTACTGGTTCACCGGTGCGAACAACGAGCGGATCCAGGGCTGGCTGGTGTACCCGCCGGGCTACGACCGGACGCAGACCTACCCGCTGGTGCAGCTCATGCACGGCGGCCCGCACACGATGTGCCGCGACAGCTGGAGCTACCGGTGGAACACCCACGTGTTCGCCGCGCCCGGCTACGTGGTGACCTGGGTCAACCGCCACGGCTCGACCGGCTTTGGCGAGAAGTTCTCGCGCAGCATCCTGAACCAGTGGGGCGAGATGCCGTTCGACGACATCATGAAGTCCACGGATTACCTGTTGAAGAAGCTGCCCAACCTCGACCCGAAGCGGATGGCCGCCGCGGGCGGAAGCTACGGCGGCTACATGGCCGCCTGGGTCCTCGGTCACACCGACCGCTTCCAGTGCCTGATCGATCACGCCGGGGTGAATGACTCCTACGCCCAATACGCGACCGACGTGCCCCACGGTTTCCCGGAGGTGATGGGCGGCAAGCCGTGGGAAAACCTCGAGGGGATGCAGCGGGAGAACCCGATGCTTTACGCCAAGAACTTCAAGACGCCAACACTGGTGATCCACAACGAGCTCGACTACCGCGTGCCGTATGGCAACGGCCTAGAGTTGTACGGGGTCCTGCAGGCGATGGGCGTGCCGAGCCGACTCCTGGTTTTTCCGAACGAGAACCACTGGGTGCTCACGCCGCAGAACGCGATCTATTGGCACTGGGAGATGCAGAGCTGGCTCAGCCGGTACATCGGCGGCAAGCCCGTGATCGAGAAGCCAATGTTCGAAACCGAGGCGAAGTGAATTTGCGGGCCGGCTTGAGCGGAGGCCGCTTCTGCCGCCCGCTCGCGGCCAGCAGCTTGTGGCCGGGGTCGGTGACCCCGGACCGGCCTCAGCGAGGCCGGCTACACGATGATTGGCAACCCGGCGCCCGCCCTAAACTTTCCGCAGCGTGATCACGCACTCAAGGTGGCGGGTCTGGGGAAAAAGATCAAACGGCTGCACCGCCGCCAGGGCATATCCATTGGCGAGGAAGCCCTTCAGGTCGCGCATCTGGGTGGCCGGATCGCAGGAGACGTACACGACCGCGCGCGGTCCGAAGGCGAAGAGCTGCGCGAGAAACGGCTCGTCACAGCCCTTGCGCGGCGGATCGATGACCACCGCCGTGTCGGCCGGCGGGAACGAAAGCCCGTCGAAGATCCGCGCCGCGTCGCCGGCGTGGAACACCGCATTGGCGATGCCGTTGGCCGCGGCGTTCTCGCGGGCGAACTTGGTCGAGCTCGCACTGAGCTCGATGCCCGCCACCCGCTCAAACGCCGGCGCGGCCGCGAGCGCGAACAGGCCGCTGCCGCAATAGGCGTCGACGAGGAAGCGCGCGCCGCTGGCCGCGGCCTGGTCCCGCACGTAGCCGACGAAGGCCGGCAACACGAAAGGATTGTTCTGAAAGAAATCCCGGGCCAGGAAGTTCAGGCGGAGAGGCCGTGTAGCCGGGATCGCTGACCCCGGTCCGGCCTCAGCGAGGCCAGTTACGGCGATCTCCTCGGTGATCACCGCGTCGTAGTCTGTGGTCACTCCCTCGTATGCATGCCGGAGCAGCAGGGTGGCATCGCGTTGGTACTCGCCGGCGGCCAGGCGTTGCCGGGTCTTCGCCCGGACCTCCGCGAGGCGGGCGTTGATTTCCGGCGTGGCGATGGGGCACGCGGGGACATCAACCAGTTCGAAACGCGAACCCTGGCGCAGGAATCCGATCGGGGCCGATTCCGGTCCTCCGCCTTCGGCCGGCCGCGTGCCGCAATGAAAATGGGGGGTGATTTTCGAGCGGTAGCTAAACTCGCGCGGCGAGGGAACGACCGGCGCCACGGGAAAGGCGATGCCCGCGAGGTGCGCGAGCAGCTCCTGGACCTGGCGCTGTTTCCAAAGCAGTTGCTCAGCGTACGTGAGATGCTGATACTGGCAGCCGCCGCAGCGGCCGAACAACGGGCAGAGCGGCGCCACCCGGTGGGACGACGGCGTGAGCACCGCGAGCAGGTCGGCCTCGGAGTAGTTCTTGTGGTTCCGGTAGACCCGCACCCGGACCCGTTCGCCCGGCAGCGTGAAAGGGACCATGACGACCCAGCCGCCCTGAGGTATTGAGAGTTGAGGGCTGGGAGTTGAGGGCTGAGAGAGCGGGACGCGACCCAGGCCGACGCCGAGGTTCGTCAGCGTGGACACCTCCAGCTCGAGCTCGTGATGGTACGGGAACGGATGATCGTTGAACTTCTTCTTGCCCACGGAATACACAGAACACACAGAGGGGACCGGTAAAAGGAAATTGCTGCAGGCCTTGTCCGTGTATTCCGTGTGTTCCGTGGGCCCTGCTCCGGAAAAGATCACCAGCCTCCAAAATCCCCGCATCAAGCAGTTGGTCAAGCTGCGCGAGCGGCGCGAGCGGGACGCCGCCGGCCTGTTCCTGATCGAGGGGTACCGCGAAGTGCGCCGGGCGCTGGAGAAGAAGGTGCGCCTGCAGGAGCTCTATTTCTGCCCGGACTGGTTCCTGGGCGAAAACGAACCGGCTTTGATCGAAACGGCGCAGGCGGCGGGCGCGCAACTGTTCGAGCTGTCGAAGGAGGCGTTCGCCAAGTGTTCCTATCGCGACCGGCCCGACGGCCTGCTGGCCGTGGCGCCGCAATGGAAGCTGGGGCTGGCCGATCTCGCGGTCGGCTCCCCGCCGTTCCTGCTGGTCGTCGAGTCGATCGAGAAACCCGGCAATCTCGGCACGATCCTCCGCAGCGCCGACGCCGCGGGCGTCGACGGCGTGATCGTGTGCGATGCGGTGACGGATGTCTTCAACCCGAATGTCGTGCGGTCCTCGACTGGCGTGCTATTTTCCGTTCCCGTGGTCGTGGCGGAGTCGCCGGCGGTGCATGCGTGGCTGGTGGAAAAGGGCATCCGCACCGTCGCGACGACCCCGGACACGCCGGACCTTTACACCAGAGTCGACCTGCGCGGTCCGCTCGCCATTGTCATGGGCAGCGAACAGTACGGCCTGAGCGACTTCTGGCTGAAGGCAAGCACCGCGCGCGTGCGCATCCCGATGGCCGGGCAGGCCGACTCGCTGAACGTGGCGATGGCGACCATCATCACACTGTTCGAGGCCGTCCGCCAGCGGAACGGGTGAGTCGCCGGGCGGAATCCTCGGCCGAACCCATTGGCGGACGGAACTTGGGAAATCCGCCCTGCGCCATCACTATTGGTGACCCGCGCGGTAATGCGCGATCAGCTCGGCCGTGCCGGCGGCCATCGTCACCCGCGGGGCGTAGCCGAGGTCACGCCGGGCGGCGTCGATCTTGAACCAATGGTCAGTGGCCAGTTCCTTCGCGACGAAACGCGTCATCGGCGGCTCACCTTGCAACGGCAGAATGCGCCAGGCGGCCTCGAGCAATCCACCGACGCGGTAGGCGGCCCCGAGCGAAATGTGCCGGGTAACCGTCGGCCGCCCCAGTCCGTTCAAGAGTTCGTTGACCCAGTCCCACAGCACGACCGGCTCGCCGTTGGTGATGAAATAGGCCCGGCCGCCCGGGTTTTTGGCCGCCCCGAATTTGTCACTTATTAAGTGACTTGTTCCGTGGGGTCCGTTTGTCGATGGCGGCGCGGGTCCAACGGTTCGGCCGGGGACCTGGCCGGGCGAGGGTTCCCCGGAGAACGCGTCATTCGATGGATGGCCCGTTGCCCCCACCTCGCGGGGTGAGGGCCCCTTCGACCGGCTCAGGGCAGGCCCCCCGCCTCCAACGATCAGGGCGGCCTCGGCGAGCAGGTGGGCGTCGACGACGTTCGCGATGTGGGTGCAGTCGACAAGGTTTCGCCCCGAGCCGACGATCCGCAACCGGCCCTTGTCGGCGAGGGCCAGCATGCGCGGGACGACGTTTTGATCGCCCGGTCCCCAAACCAGGTGGGGTCGAAGCGCGATGGTCGCCAATGCGGGCCCATGGGCGGCGGTGACAGCGCGTTCGGCCGCGGCCTTGCTCGTCGGGTAGGCGCATGGAGCCGCGGTGCACAGCGGAGCGGACTCGTCAACTCCCGCCAGGTTGCCGCCACTGTAAACGACGCTCGGCGAACTCGTGTAGACGAGGCGGGCGACGCCGGCGGCCCGGCAGGCGGCGATGACGTTCTGGGTGCCGCCGACGTTGACGCGAAAAAAGTCGTCGACGGATCCCCAGACTCCCACCCGGCCGGCGACGTGAAACACCGTGCCCGCTCCCTCGCAGCCGTGGCGCAGCGCGGCCAGATCGTGCAGATCGCCCGGGACGATTTCCGCTCCAAGCTTTTCCAGGGCCGGCAGCGGCCGCCGCGCCAGCATGCGAACCCGCCGGCCGGCCGCCAGCAGCCGTTCCGCGAGGCGTCCGCCGATAAAACCGCTGGCGCCAGTTATAAAGACGCGGTCGGCGGTGCTCACGGTGCTTCGCCGGCTTCGCGGGCGGTAGCGGTGGCCGCCCACCGGGTGAGATCCAGGCGGTGGATCTTGGCATTATGCCGGACGTCGACGGGAAACGCCGGGTGGAAAAAGAACTTCCGGATTTCGGCGGTGTGCGGGTTTGCGCGGGCGAGTTTTCGCAGCTCGTTCGCCAACAAGATCTCATTGGTGTCGGAACCGACCGGCTGCACCACCAGGGCCGGTTCCTGTTGTCCCCGCGGTCCCAGTCCGATCAGAGCGCAGCGCGCAACCGACGGGTGGCGTCGGAAGACCTGCTCAGCCGGCTCGGTCTGGACGGGTCCGGCCGCAGTTTCCAACCGCTCGGCAAGGCGGCCGCAAAACCACAGCCGGCCGGTGTCATCGAGCTGGCCGGCGTCACCCATCCGGTGCCAGACGGCGGCCGGGCCGCCGGGTTTAGGGTCTAGGGTTGAGGGTTGAGGGTGGGCTATCGGGAGCGGCGAGTTCAGCGGCAGACTCGGAGCGTCGAGGATCTTTGCCAGGGCCGTGGCGTCCGGGAGCTGGTCGTACTCCTTGGTGACGCTCGGGCCGCTGATGATGATTTCGCCCACTTCGCCCGCCGCCAGCTCCCGGGCATTGGCCAGGGACATCAGTGGACCGTCGGTCCGGGCGATTATTTTCACCCGATTGGCCGGCAGCGGGCGGCCCAACAAGGCGCCGCGTTCCGGGCGAAACTCCATTTCGTCCGACGACACCGTGGCAACCGGAAGACTTTCGGTGGCCCCGTAAGGGCTGTGCAGTTTCCCGTTGGGCAGCACGCGCGCGGCGTCCGCCCAGAGCGATGCGGGCACGGCCGCACCGGCACAGAGGACGCGGCGGAGGCTCGGCAGGCTGACCTGGTGGGCCAGGCAATGGTCAAAAATATTCCGCCAGAGGGTCGGCGATCCGAACGAATTGGTGATGTTCTCCTGGCGGATGGCCTGAACGATCTTCGCCGGATCGACGGTGGCGGGCCGGGACGGGTCGAGCTCCGGCACGACGGTGGTCATCCCGAGGGCCGGGCCGAAAAGAGCGAAGATCGGCAGCATGGGCAGGTCGATCTCGCCCGGCTGAATGCCATAGGTGTCGCGGACCAGGCTCACCTGCGCGTCAAACATGCCGTGTTCATAGCAAACGCCCTTGGGCGCGCCGGTGGAGCCGCTGGTGAACAGGATGGCGGCGAGATCGGTCGGGGCGCACGGGGGAATCTGAAATTTGCGATTTGAAATTTCGGAGGCCGGGGAGAGGCGGGCGGTGGGCGAGCTGCTCGCCCAAATCCGGATTTCGACGCTGCGAAACGCGGACCGGAAGAGGTGGCTGAGCAACTGGGCGAAAGGCAGACCCAGCAGGACCCGCGGCTGCGTGCGGGCGACGCACGCGAGAAAGTTCTTCCGGCCCATTCCCGGATCGATGATCACCGGGACGGCGCCCAGTTTGAAGAGCCCAAAGGCGGCCGCGATCAACGGCAGTCCCTGGCGGACCAGCACCAGCACGCGGTCACCGCGGCGGACTCCCCTCGCCTGCAGCCGGGCCACCCAGGCATCGGCTTCGGCGTCGAGTTCGGCAAACGTGAGCGCAAGGTAATCGATGCGACCGTCGTCCGAACGACCGCGAGGGATCTTGATGGCCGGGGTGTCCGGCTGACGCGCCGCCATCAGCGGCAGGTGGCGGGCGATGTTGGCAGACTCGGCCACGGTGCCGGAGGTCAGCCCTGCCAGCTGGGCTCGGTCTTGAGCAACTGCGCCTGCCACGGGAGGAGTGCCTCGTCGATGCCGGCGGGATTTCGCGCCACCAGCACAAGCTGGGAGCGGGTGGCGATGAGCGTGGGATCGAGGTTCAGGCCCTGGGCGAGACGATCGCGGACGGCCTTGAGCCGGTCCTGCCGCGCAAGTTCATCGGGCGAAAGCGGAGCAAAATCACGCCGGCGCTCCCGCCGGGGCAGCGAATGCGGATCGGTGGCGAAGCCCTGCCGCACGGCGTCGGCCAGGCTGGGGAAAAGCCGGTCATGCCGCCGGCCGAGATCGACCCGCATGACTTCCTCCGCCGGGTGTCCCTCCTCCGCGGCGCGTGCCACCCGCATGAGCAGTTCATTTCCGGTGACCTTGAAGGGAGGCGTATTGAGTTTTTCGGCCCAGCCTTCCCGCCAATGCCAGACGGCGTGCAACACCGAGAGGCCACGACCGCGGAGCTTTTCCGAGCCGCCGATTCGCCAGGCGGTGTCATCCGCGGCGGAAAAACCCTCCCGGGCCACCTCGATCTGCCACCGGCATTTCTGGTCGAGCCATTCCAGCCGGCCGAGCTCACGCAATCCGGCTGTCAGCTTGTCGCGCAATGCGGGAAGGTGGTGGACATCCAGCGCAGCGTAATCGAGCAAATCCTTGGTCAACGGTCGCTTGGACCAATTGGCCTTCTGGTGATCCTTGTCGAGTTGGATGCCGAAGAACTGCTCGAGGAGCGCGGCCAAACCGAAGCGGGGAATGTTCAGGAGCTGCGCGGCGAACATTGTGTCGAACAGGCTGGTGGGCCGGAAATCGCACAATTCCCGCAGAAGCCGGAGGTCGTAGTCGCTCCCGTGCATGATGAGGTGCCGGTTGGCGAGCCGCGACCAGAGCTCGCCGAGGGGCATCTCGGCCATCATGTCGACCAGGAAAATCTCCCCGCCCGCGAGGATCTGCAGCAGGCAGACCTTGGTGCGGTAGCGGAAGAGGTTGTCCGCCTCGGTGTCGAGGGCGACCTCGGTGACCCGGTCGAGCGCTGCGTAGAGCGGGCCGAGTTGGGCGGGCGTGGAAATGAGCTGGTAGTGCGGAACGGAATTCAAGCAGAGGAAACGGGTTATTTCTCCCACGCGGAAAGGAAAACGTCAATCAGCTGTGGCAGCTCGTCGCTGTAGCCGCCCTCAAGCACGGCCGCGGTGGGAAGACCGCTTTGGCGGAGCCAATGGCCGAGCTCGGCGAAATCGTCCGCTTCGAGAGTCATGGCCGTGATCGGGTCGCGAGCGTAGGCATCGAAGCCCGCCGACACGAGGACGATATCGGGTTTGAACAGAAGGACGGCTTCCCAGGCGGTGGCCAGTTCGGCCAGGTGATATTCCCGCGGCGTGTGGGGCTTCACCGGGAAATTGCGGCAACTGGACGTCGAGCGGGTGCCCGTGCCGGGGTAACCGGGAAACTGGTGCACCGAGGCGAAAAATAGTCCCGGCCGGCCCGCCAGGATGTCCTCGGTGCCGTTGCCATGGTGGGCATCAAAATCCCACACGGCCACGCGGGCTCCGCCGGCCGCGAGTTGCAACGCGGCGAGCGCGATCTGGTTGAGATAGCAGAACCCCATCGCCTGGTTGCGAGTGCAGTGATGGCCGGGCGGCCGCATCAGGGCGAAGGCCTTTTGTCCGGCCTGGGCGAGCCGGGCGGCATCGAGGGCCGCCCCCACGGACCGGCGGGCGTGATCCGAGATGCCCGGGATGAACGGCGTGTCGTCGTCAATGTCAGGCGGACGCTGGATGCGCTCAAGCAGGGCTGGCGTGTGTCCGGCGAGCAGGACGGATTCATCGGGGTCCTGCGGAAGCCGCCACTCCCAGTCCGGGTGGGCGGTGCGCAAATGGGCGGCGCTGCGGATGATGCGCGCCGGCTGCTCCGGCCGCATGGAGGAGCCATATTCGGCGCAGCGGGGATCGTGAAGGATGATCATCAACGGGTGTCCGCCTACGGACGGAGGGGAGGCTCAGAAAAAAGCTAAATCGAGCGGCGCAGCAAGGCCGGATTGTCGCTGAGAATCCCGTTTGCGCCCCAGCGGGCCAGCCGGCGCATCATGGGCGGATCATTGACGGTCCAGCACCAGACGGCGAAGCCCCGGGCCTGGAAAAACTGCAACCAGGCGGCATCCCGAACCGCATGGTGATCGACGCTGAGTCCGCCGGCGTGGAGGGAGGAAAGCTGGCGGGCCAGCGTTGCGGGCGGACGGTTGCCGTCGGAAATGAGCATGCGCGGTATCGCGGGTGCCAGGCGGGCGGCGGCGCGGACAAGCGTCGGGGAAAAGGAGGCCAGGATCACACCGGCTTCGGCGCGCGCGGACCTGATTGCACCGACCACCGGGCCGACCGGAACGCCGGCCTTTAGCTCGATCTGCACCACGGCGCGTCCGCGGGTGAGTCGCAGGACGTCGGCCAGCCGGGGAATCGGGTCGGTGCCGCCAATCCGCAGCCGCGCCAACTCGGCCCAAGGCCGCGCGGCCGCGCGGCCGACCACGCCGGTCAGCCGGCGAAGGGACTGGTCGTGGAAGACAAACGGCACGCCGTCCCGCGACACCTGCACGTCGAGCTCGATCGCGTCGACCCCCAGCTCCAAGGCGCGCCGGAACGCCGCCGCGGTGTTTTCCGGCTGCCCGGCCGACGCGCCGCGATGGGCGATGACAAGGGGCCGGCGATTTGTTAATTGCTGTTGATTGCGGCGCATTCCTAATTGGCCAGGGTTCGCGAGGATGGGCCGACAAGAAACAATCAACCAGCAATACGCAATATGCAGGTCGTGGTGCTTTGTTCCGGCGGGATGGATTCGGTGACTGCGCTCCACTGGGCGCGGCAGCAGCACGACGTGTGTGCGGTGCTGAGCTTCGACTACGGTTCGAAGCACAACGCCTGCGAAATTCCGTTCGCGGCCGAGCAGGCGAAGCTCGCCGGTGCGCCGCACACGGTGATCCCACTGGATTTCATCGGCGAGTATTTCAAGTCGGACCTGCTCAAGAGCGGCGGCGAGATTCCCGAGGGCCACTATGCGGACGAAAACATGCGGCGCACCGTGGTGCCGTTCCGCAACGGGATCATGCTGGCCGTGGCCGGGGGGTTCGCGGAGAGCCGCGGCGGCGAGGGACTGGTGATCGCGGCGCACGGCGGCGACCACACCATCTATCCGGATTGCCGCGAGGATTTCATGCGCGCGTTTGGCAATGCGCTGCGGTTCGGCACCTATGCGGCGATCCAGCTTCTCCGCCCGTTCATCGAGATGACCAAGGCGCAGATCGTGAACGAGGGCGGGCGGCTCGGGGTCGACTACGCGCGCACCTGGTCGTGCTACAAGGGAGGAAAGATCCACTGCGGCAAATGCGGTACCTGCGTGGAGCGCCGGGAGGCATTTCTCCAGGCGGGCGTGCCCGACCCGACCGCCTACGAGTCCACCCCACCCCTGCCGAAGAAGCCGAAATGACCGCGAAGCCCACGGATGAACACGGATAACGAACCAGGGTTGGATGCTGGTCACGCGGGAGGAAGCGAGGCGGGGCGAGTCATCGCCGGCGAGCAGCGACGAGGCGCCGCTCATCCGGAGGATTCGCCCTTCCCGCCGCACCCGCGCGCGCGGTCTCCCGACCGGACGGTAACAGCCGAAGCCCGATGCTGATCTCCGAGATTTTTTATTCGTTGCAGGGCGAGGGCGAGCTGGCCGGGGTGCCGTCGGTCTTCGTCCGCACCAGCGGCTGCAACCTCCGCTGCCGGTGGTGCGACACCCCCTATGCGTCATGGCATCCGGAGGGCCGGCCGATGACCGTGGACGAAATCGTTGAGGAGGTGGGGCGGCATCCGGGGCGCCATGTCGTCCTGACGGGCGGCGAGCCGATGATTGCGCCCGGAATCCACGAGCTGGCCTTCCAATTGCAGGAGCGCTCGTACCATATCACGATCGAGACCGCGGCGACGGTGCCGCCGCGCGGCATCGCGTGCGATCTGGCGTCGCTCAGCCCGAAGCTCGCGCATGCAGCGCCGGACGAACAGACGGACCCGGTGTGGCGGCGGAAACACGAGGAGCTTCGCTGGCAGCCGGAGGTGGTGGCGCAGTGGATCGCCGCGGGCGCCTACCAACTGAAGTTCGTCGTGGGAGCGGTCGCCGACATAGACGAACTCGAGGCGATGATTCGCGACACCTGCTGCGTCGTGCCTCCGGCCAAGGTGCTGCTGATGCCGGAGGGCACCACGGTGGAGGCCTTGCGCGCCAAAGCCGGCTGGCTTGGCGAGCTCTGCAAGGCCCGTGGATATCGCTACGCGCCGCGGCTGCACATCGAGCTCTACGGGAACCAGCGCGGAACCTGAGGGGCGCCGGCGGTGACCGTGGTTCGCTGCGGGCGGGGTGCCGCACCCGGCTTGGCCGGCACCTCGATCCCCCAGGTCCGCGGGGTGAGGGCACCCCGCCTCCGTCAGAGACCCGGCGGAGTATCATCGACTCCGCCCGGCTATCGGCGGCGGGGACGGTTCAGCATTTGAGGACGATTTTTCCGAAATGAGCGCCGGCCTCCATGTGCCGCAGCGCCGCCTCGGCGTCTTCCAGCGGGAAGACGCGGTCAACGACCGGCACAATCTTCTTTTTCGCGGTGAAATCCACCATCCCCGCGAAATCGGCGGGTGAGCCCATGGTCGTGCCGAGGAGGTTAATCTGCCGGAAAAAGCATTTCCGCAGGTCGATGCCGGGCGGATTGCCGGTCGTGGCGCCAAAGAAGACGATCCGGCCGCCCGGTCGCGTGAGCTCAATGAGACGGGCGAAGCCCGGGCCGCCGGCGCTGTCGACGACGACGTCGAACGGGCCGCCGGCCTGGGCGGCCAGTTGCTGGCTCCACTCGGCGTCGCGGTAGTTCACTCCACCGGCGGCGCCGAGGGCGTTGGCCCGGAGCAGCTTTTCGGGGGAACCCGAGGTGACCCACACGCTGGCGCCGGCGGCAACGGCGAACTGGAGGGCAAACAAGGCGGCCCCGCCGCCCACGCCCGTGACCAGCACCCGTTCGCCGGCTTGGAGCTGCGCCCGGGTGAACAGGGCCCGCCAGGCGGTCAGGCCGGCGAGAGGCAGCGCGGCGGCTTGCTCCCATGAAAGGTGGGCGGGCTTGGGGGCGAGATTGACGACCGGTATGGCGATCCTCCCGGCGAAGGTTCCGGGGTCGGGCATGCCGAGAATGCGGAAGGCCGGTCCTTGGGAGCGGGCGTCGTTTCCCCAGTCGAGCGACGGATTGACGATGACTTCCCGCTCGAGCCAGCCGCGGTCAGCGGGAGAGCCGACGGACTCGACGACCCCGGCGGCGTCGGAGCCAAGGATCTGCGGTAGCTGGATGTTGGCGTAGAGGCCAAGCTGGATCCAGAGATCGCGGTGGTTCAAGGCGGCGGCGTTCACGCGCAGTACGGCCTGGCCGGCCGCGGCGTCCGGGTCCGGCACCGACTCGATGGCCATCGGCTGTTTCAACCCCGGAAGGAAGGCGGCTTTCATGTCACCAAGTCTAGAGAGGCCTGGCGCAAAGGCAAACCTCTGGCCCGGGAGAGAGCGATGAGGAGACTGGTTGCCCCCTCCCCGCCCGGCAGGTTTTCGAAGCCCGCGCCCCGCGGGGGCGCCGCCCGCCACCAAAATCCAAGGCGGCTCAATGCGGGCCGTCGGCGAACACCTGGCCGTTGATGATCGTCCCGGTGCAGTGGCTCGCGTATTCGAAGGGATCGCCGTCGTAGAGGGCGAGGTCGGCGTCCTTGCCTGTCTCGAGCGAGCCGGTGCGGCCAGCGATCCCGAGGATCCGGGCCGCATCGATCGTGACGCTCGCCAGCGCGGAATCGAAGCCGAGGCCGTTGGCGGCGGCGACGGCAGCCTCGAACAGGACGACCCGCGTCTTCGGCACATAGGCCTCGAAGCCGCTCTGCAGCGCGAACGGGATGCCGGCGGCCTTGAGCTTGGCGGCGGTCTCGACACTCAGGTTTTCCGCGTCCTCGAAGCTGCGGGCCATCGAAGGATGCAGGATGATTGGGAAACCGCTCGCCTTGATGGCATCGAGCACGAGCGGTGCGTCGGCGCAGCCGTCGAGGACGATGTGGAGATTGAATTCCTTCGCGACCCGCAGCGCGGAGAGGATGTCCTGTTGGCGCTGGGCGTTGACCAGCAAGGGCTGCGTGCCGTCGAGGGCGCGCAAGAGCGTCTCATACTTCAGGTCGCGGCCGGGGCGCTTGGTTTCGTCCTTGGCCTCGCGCTTCCGCGCGTATTCCTGGGCCTTGATCAGCTCCGCGCGGAGCATCGCGACCGCCTTGGCGCGGGTCCCGGGTGATTTTGCGCCCTCGCCCGGCCCGCCGCTCCGGCCGGGCACCGCCTCGGGCACGGCAAGGCCGTTTCGCCCCAAGGCGACAACGGTCATCGCCGCGGGATTGAGCGCGTCCTCGTCGGCCGTGCCGCCGAGGGTCTTGACGATCATGGTCTGGCCGGCGGCGAGGGCGCCCGGGGCATGGCCGGTGTTGACGGTGGTGACGCCGAACGAACGGATATACGCAACGAGCGGATCCTTGGAATTGTACGCGTCAATGGCGCGAAGCTCCGGTTGAAATGAGGCGGACCTCTCGAGCTGGTCCTGGTCCTGCACTTGGTTGAGCAGGCCGCTCAACCCGACGGTGCCGTGGGCGTCGATCAGGCCCGGCGTGACCACGGCGGCGCGGAGCACGCGGTAGCCATCGGGGATTTTCGCCGCCGTGCCGACCGAGGCGATCTTGCCATCCCGCACGAGGACAACGCCGTTTTTGAGCGGCGCTCCGGCCATCGTATAGACCGTGTCGCCAACGACGGCGAGATTCTCGGCCCGCAAACCAAGCGGCCCGGCCAAGACGGGGAGGAAGGAAATGATGGAGCGGAAGATTTTCATTGGGCGTCCTCATTGGTGGCGGCGAGGAGGTCCCACGCCGCGGTGAAGCAGCAAAGATGGGCCCGGCGGGAATCGCCGGCCCCGGGGCCGCCGACGGCGTAGAGGTGGTCGCGCGGATCGCTGAGATCGAAGACCTTGGATCCCTCGACCCACGTCTGCTCCACATGCGAATAGGCGCTGAGCGGATCGCCCGAAAGCACGATGAAATCGGCGTCCTTGCCGGGCTCGAGCGAGCCGATGCGATTCTCCAGTCCGATGATCCGCGCGTTGTTGATGGTGACGGCGCGCAGCGCGCCATCGCGGCTCATGCCGGCTCGGACGGCCAGTCCGGCCGACCGCAGGAACCGGCGGGAATCGGTGATCGGATCATCGGTGTGCAGGCCGACGATGATCCCAGCCCGTTCGAGCACGCCTGGCGTCTTGAAATCGGCATCGCGGGTCTCGAGCTTGCCGCCCGGCGAGTCGACCATGATGACCGAGCAGGCCACATGGGCGGCGGCGATCTCGTCGACGACCTTCCAACCCTCGCTGACGTGATGGAGCACGACCTTGAAGCCGAATTCCTTTGCCAGGCGCAGCACCGTCAGGATGTCGTCGTGGCGATGGGTGTGGCATTGCACGATGCGCTTGCCGTCGAGGACCTCGACGAGCTCGTCGAGCGCAAGATCCCGCGGCGGCATCTTCTCGGCATCGCCGTTGGCGTGCTTGATCTTGTCCCGGTATTCCTGGGCCTTGATGAACTGTTCGCGCACGAGCGCGGCTGACTTGGCGCGCGTGCCGGGAAACGGAGCCGACCGGATGGAGTTGGTGCCATTGGCCATCTTCATGCCGCCGGCGACGGTGCCGTCGGAATTCCGGATCAGCAAGTCGTCTATCCCATTGGCAACGCGCAGCTTCAGGTAAAGGGTTTGGCCGCTGATCAGGTGACCGGAGCCGGGCATCACGTTGACGGTGGTGACACCGCCCGCCCGGGCCTTTTGGAGGGAAGCGTCGCGGACATCGATGGAGTCGAGGACGCGGGCATCCGGCTGGATAGGCCCGGAGCCGTCGCCGCCGGTGCCGCCACCGATGTGGCTGTGGGAATCGATGAGGCCAGGCATGAGGACCTTGCCGGTCAGGTCGTGCACCTCGGCTCCGACAGGAATGGCGACCTGGCCGGCTGCGCCGACCGCGACGATCTTGCCCGCCTGAACCACGAGCACGCCGTTCGCGATGGGCTCGCCGGCAACGGGAATGATTTTCGCGCCCTTGAAGGCAATAGGTTTGGATGATGGTCCCCCGGTTTCCGTTTGAGCGAACAGACCTACGACGAGGGCGGCCAACACCGCACCCCCTTTCAGGACTCGGTAACGCATCAGGCGAAACTGCGGAGGCGAACCGGACTGGCAAACGCAAAGATGGCAGGTCGCAGGCACGCCCGAAGGCGGCAAAACAGACCGACGCAAATCCCGGAGGACTAGGCAGACGCAGTTTAGCGCGATGCGATCATATGCGCTCCTTGGACCCCGGAAGGCTCGCATTGCGTTTGGCTGGGTAGCAGCAAGTCATCAGGCGGGGGCGGCCTTTGCGGCGAATGCAGCGGGAGTTCGGCCCACAAACTTTGGCGCTTACACGGCGGCTTGTATGGGAGCCGGTCTGTTATGCATTATCGCTGCTAAGGTTGTGTTCCCTATCAGCAAGGCTCATAGGCTTGATTATTTGTAATCATTTGGAGATTAATAAATAATACATAGTTCGATGGTGCCAAGACGACCTTCTGGCGGCAGTTTTGCAGTTTATTGGAACTAGACAGTATAGGTAGTGCTCGGTAGGCTATTGTTTCTCATCTGATCGCCTACGGGCCCGGCGAATTGGTCATCCGACAGTTTGCCGAGGCGGGCTGATGTGGACGGCGGCATTTTTCCAATCCCTGCCAGGCCCAAGCCAAATTCCCCATGAAAACATCGTTCGTTCGGCGTGCCCTGAACCCTGCCTTGAATGTCTTTCAGCCGTTGCTGATGACGCTGCTGGCCATGACCGCGGTCTCGTTTGCCCGGGCGACGACCGTCATTCCGCCCAATTTCAACAAGCTGGTCAGCCAGGCCGACTACATTGTTCGCGCCGTGGTCAAATCGGTTAACTCCGAGCTGAGCACGGACGGCGGCAAGCGGCACATCGTCACGAAGGTTGAGCTCGACGTGCAGGAAGTGATCAGCGGCACCCCACCCCAGCCCCTGGTGCTGGAAATGCTCGGCGGGAAGGTCGGCGTCGATGAGATGGTGGTCGACGGCGCCCCGAAGTTCGTGGTGGGCGACGAGGACATCCTCTTCGTGCACGGCAATGGCCGGCAGTTCAACCCGCTCGTCGCGCTGATGTATGGGCGCTACCCGATCCTGGAGGAGGCGGGTACCGGCCGCCGCTATGTGGCCCGCGCCAACGGTCTGCCGCTGCGCAGCGAGCAGGAGGTGGACAAGCCGATGGTGGCGCCCGCGGTGAACGCCCAGGCCTCCCCCCCGCCGGCCCTTTCCCCGATCGAATTTATCGGCCGAATCCACGCGGCCGTCAGACAGAACAGCGGGGCGCAACTTGAAAACTAACCTGGCGATCATTCGCATCCTGTGGGCGGGGTTGCTCGCCGGACTGGCCGTGCGGGCCGGCGGGTATGCCAACCTGACGAGTGACTCCGGTCTGGCGCTGAAGTGGCCGGGCAGCTCGATCGCGATTCAAATCAAGGCGGACAACGGCACCCGCCTGTCGGACGGCAACACCCGGGCGACCACGATCCGGACGGCGATGAACGATGCCACCCGCGGCTGGAACCATTTTCTGGGCACCAGCCAATTCGCTCCCCAAATCTTGTCGGCGGGCGTCGGCACCGAAGGCAACGGGGTGAATGAGATCTTCTTTTCCGGTTCCGCAGGTGGCGAGGCGTGGGACGCCAACACTCTGGCGGTGACCATTTATAACATTTCCGGCGACAGGATGACCGAGGCCGACATCATCTTCAACACGGGGGTAAGCTGGGATTCCTATCGGGGCAGTCTGCACCAGAGCGCGGGCAAGTACACCTACGACATCCAGCGGGTTGCGTTGCACGAGCTCGGCCACGTGCTCGGCCTGGATCACCCGGACGAACGCGGGCAGTCGGTAACTGCGATCATGAACAGCTCGATCAGCGACCTCGATTCCCTGCAGGCGGACGACATCGCTGGCGGACAGAGCATCTACGGGGCGCCGGGCGTGACTCCGGCCAATGACGCTTTTGCCAATGCCGCGGCGATCACGCTGAACGGCGGTTATGCGCAACTGACCGGCTCCAATGTCGCGGCGACCAAGGAGCCCGGAGAGCCGGCCCACGCCGGCAACGCGGGCGGCCATTCGATCTGGTGGAAATGGGTGGCGCCAGCCAGCGGGGGATTGAACGTCGACACCGGGGGCAGCAATTTCGACACCACGCTGGCCGTCTACACCGGAGGTTCGGTCTCCGGCCTGACGGAGGTCGCGTCGAACGACAACAACCCCAACGGGAATGGTGCCGGCAGCCTGGTGCGCTTTCTGGTGACCGGCGGGACCACCTACTACATCGCAGTGGACGGCGCGGGGGGCGACACCGGCAGCTGCACTCTCAATGTCTATACGTATCAGCCAGTCGCGCCTTATTTCTACATGCTTTCCAGCGGGCAAACCATGTATGTGGGCCAGTCCGTGAGCTATATCGCCTACCCCACCGGGGACCCGACGCCCACCGTGCAATGGCAACGGCTGCCGGTGGGCGGCTCCTCCTGGGCCAATCTCGCGGAAAACGGAACCTACACCGGCACCACCACATCCACTCTCACCATCGCCGCCGCGACGCTGGCCATGAGCGGCGACCAATTCCGTTGCGTCGCCACCAACCCGATCGGCAGCGCCACCACGTCGGCCATGGCGTTGACGGTCCTCCCGCTGACGGCTCCGAGCATCACGGGCATGCCATCCACCCTGGCGTTCAACTACGGCGACTACCTGAACATTTATCCGACGGTCACCGGTCCACCAACCATCACCATTCAGTGGAGCAAAGACGGGACACCGATCAGCGGGGCCACCTCGTCCGGCTATTCACGGGGTCCGTTGACGCCCGCCGATTCCGGCCAGTACACGCTGACGGCAACCAACTCGGTCGGTTCAACCACCGCGACCGTGACGGTGACTGTCTATCCGGCGGTCGCCCCCACCATCGTTGGTTTTCCGCTCACGCTTGCCTACAATTATGGCGACACCCTGAGCATCAATCCGTCGGTGTCCGGCTCCCCCCCGATGACCTACCAGTGGAACAAGAACGGGGCCGCGATCGCCGGGGCCACCTCCTCGTGGTTCTATATCGGGGCCGTAACGCCTGCGGACTCCGGCAATTATACGCTGACAGTGACCAACCCCGCCGGGACGACGACCAGCACAACGCTCACGGTTACCGTATACGCAGCGGTGGCCCCCGTCATCAACATTGCGCCGACCTCGTTGACTGTGAACTACGGCGAGAATCTGTACATTTATCCGACCGTCACCGGCTCGCCGCCGATAACGTTCCAATGGAGCAAGAACGGCGCGGCGATTCCCGGCGCAACCTATGGCAGCTATTCCATTTATGGCGTCACGGCGGCCGATGCCGGCCAATACACGCTGATGGCAACCAACGTGGCGGGAAGCACGACCAGCACCGTGGTCACGGTCACGGTGAACCCACCGGCGGCTCCGGTGATCACCAACCTGCCGGCCACGCTCGCGGTGAACTACGGCGAGTATCTCAGCATTAATCCGACCGTCAGTGGCACCCAGCCGATGACGTTTCAATGGAGCAAGGACGGCGTTGCGCTCCCGAATGCGACCTACAGTTACTTCGGCTTGAGCGGCGCGACCTCGGCCAACGCCGGTCAATATACCCTGTCCGCGACCAACATCGCCGGCACCACGGTCAGCTCGAAGGTCGCCGTGACGATCAACCCGCCGGTCGCGCCCACCATCACGAACCTGCTGCCGGCGGTTTCGGTCAACTACGGCGACAGCCTGTACCTCTATCCAAGTGTCAGCGGCACGCAGCCGATGACGTTTCAATGGAGCAAGGACGGCGTCAACCTGCCGAACGCCACGTCGAGCTACCTCTCGCTTTACAGTGTGACCAGCGCCAACGCCGGAAAATACACCATCACGGCCTCCAATCTCGCGGGAACGACCAGCGCTTCGGTTGCCGTGACGGTGAACCCGCCGGTGGCGCCGACGATCACCGGGATGCCGGCGGCGCTTTATTATACGGCCGGAGACTATCTCTCGATCTATCCCGGCGTCAACGGCTCGCAGCCGATTACGTTCCAGTGGAAGAAGGACGGTGTCCCGATTGCGGGTGCCACCTACAGCAACTACTACCTGAGCAGCGTGGGACAGACCGACAGCGGAAAATACACCTTGGTCGCGACCAATGTCGCGGGCTCGGCGAGCGCGGACGTCAAAGTGACGGTCACCCCCCCGGGGCCGCCGATCATCACGGCGCAACCGGTTTCCCAGACGGTAAGAGCGCACACCCAGGCCATCTTCAGCGTCTCGGCTTTTGGCACCGGTTACGTTACCTACCGGTGGTACGTCAACGGTCTGGCCACGAACAACACCAGCACCAGTTACTACGTCTATTCGGCGACACCGGCGGACGCCGGCACCTATGCGGTCACCGCGACCAATAGCTACGGGACCGCCACGAGCAGCACGGCCTACCTTTCGCTCCGGACCTACGGCGTGGATTTCAACAAGGACGGCCACGCCGACCTGCTTTGGACAAATCAAAAGACCGGCGAACGCCGATTCTGGTACATGAACGGCCCGGCCTATGGCACCGAGGCTCCGTTGGCCACCGTGTCGGCCGACTGGGTGGCGGTCGGAACCGGCGACTTCAACGGCGACGGCCAGGCCGACGTTGTTTTCCGCAACCGGACGACCGGCGAATGCGTGGTGTGGTATCTCAATCAATCGCAGTATTCGTACAGCACATCGCTCGGCATCGTGCCGCTGGAATGGACAGTGGTTGGAATCGCGGATTTCACGGCCGACGGCTGGCCAGACCTGCTGCTCGAGGACAAGGGCTCGGGCCTGCACGCGGTGTGGTCGTACACTTACAACAATCACGGCTCGACCATCCCGATCGGGCAGATTCCGCTCCAATGGTCGGTGGTCGGCGTGGGGGATTTCGATCGAGACGGGAATCCGGACGTCCTTTGGACCAACCAGGCCACCGGCGAACTCCAGCTCTGGCTGATGAATGGCCCGAACCACACCGGCGGCACAACGCTGGGATTCCTGCCGGCCAACCTGAAGCTAGCGGCGATCGACGACTACGATGGCGACGGCTGGCCGGATCTGCTGCTGACGAACACGACGACCGACGAGCGTCTGATCTGGCTGATGAACGGTTCCGTGCACGTCGGAACCGTGTCCCTGGGGGTGATCCCGCCGGAATGGACCCCGGCCGGAGCGCCAACCATGAACCGGCCGGTGAAACTCGACTTCAACGGCGATGGCCAGGCGGACGTCCTCTGGGAAAACACCAGCACGGGCGAGCACTGCGTCTGGTTGATGAACGGCACCACCTTCGGCTCGAGTGTGGCGATCGGCAGCCTGCCGGTGGAATGGCGGATCGCCGCCACGGGCGACTTCAACGGCGACGGCCAGCCGGACCTCCTCTGGGAGAACACCGGCACGGGCGAGCGCTACCTCTGGCTGATGAATGGCCCGAACTTCGCGTCCGGGCTGTCGCTCGCCACCCTGCCAGTGGAATGGCGGATCGCCGCGACGGGCGACTTCAACGGCGACGGCCAGCCGGACATTGTCTGGGAGAACACCAGCACGGGCGAGTGCTACCTCTGGCTGATGAACGGCACGGGCTTGGCAGCAGGCGGCTCGCTCTTCACCCTGCCGGTGGAGTGGCGGATCGCCGCGACGGGCGACTTCAACGGCGACGGCCAGCCGGACATTGTCTGGGAGAACACCGCGACCGGCGAGCGCTATGTCTGGCTGATGAACGGCACCACGTTTGCATCGAGTGTCTACCTCGGCACGGTTTCCACTGACTGGCGGATCGCCGCGGCGGCGGACTACAACGGCGACGGCCAGCCGGACATTGTCTGGGAAAACACCGCGACCGGCGAACGCTACGTCTGGCTGATGAACGGCACGACCTTTTCCTCGAGCGTGTTCCTCGGCGTTGTGCCGACGGAATGGCGGGTTGCGCGCTGATCGCAGCCACTGCGGAATGAACAGGGGAACCGATTTTGAAAACCTTAACGTTCAGGTTCCTCTGCTTCCTGGTGATGGCACTTGGGCTTTCGTCCGAGAGTCCGGGCTATAGCATCGAGGCCACTGGCAATGGCAGCCCAATCAAGTGGCACGGCTCGGTGGTTTCGGTCCTGGTCAAGGTCGACAACGTCACCAAACTGTCCGACGGGAACACGCGGTCCACGGCAATCCAGGCGGCGATCTCGGATTCCCAGCGGGGCTGGAACCACTATCTCGGCGGGCTGCAACTCTTCGCGACCTACATGGCCGTGGGATTCGGCAACGACGGGGACAGCATCAACCAGGTGTTTTTCACCAACCTGCCTTACGGTTACTCCTGGGACGACAACACGCTCGCCTTCGCCACCACCTGGTATTCAGGCGACAAGCGGCTCGAATCGGACGTGCTTTTCAACTCCAACCTGACCTGGGATTCCTATCGCGGGGCGAAGCACGCCAGCAGCCATGACATCGAGCGCGTGGCGCTCCATGAACTGGGGCACGCGATCGGTCTCGACCATCCCGATGAACATGGCCAGACGGTGACGGCCATCATGAACAGCGTCATCAGCGATGTGGACTCGCTGCAGCCGGACGACATCGCCGGGGCCCAAAGCCTCTACGGCACGCCCGGGTCGCTGCCGGCCAACGACAACTTCGCCAACGCCGCGGTGCTGACGCTGACGAACAATTCCGCCCAGGTGAGCGCCACCAACATCGGTGCGGGCAAGGAATCCGGAGAACCGGCCCACGGTGGGGACATCGGGGGACACTCGGTGTGGTGGAAGTGGACCGCTCCGTCCCAGGGGATGATGGCCGTGAATTCGTCCGGCAGCCTTTTCTCGCCGACCATGGATGTGTACACGGGCTCCTCGGTGTCCGCCTTGACGCCGCTAACCTCGCTTTCGGGGTTTGGCAGCCGGCCGATCACCTTTCTCGCCGCCAGTGGCACGACGTACTACATCGCGGTTGACGGCCTCGGCGGCGACAGCGGAGCGTTCACCCTGACCGCCAGTTTCACCCCGCCGACGTTGCCGGGCTTCTTCCAATTATCCGGCTCATTGGCGACGGACGCGGGCGGGGCGGTGTATTTTATTGCCAGCGCCAACGGCAGCCCCACGCCGACGTACCGCTGGCAGCGCCTGCCGTCGGCCGGCGGCGCCTGGGCTGACCTGTCCGACGGCGGGGCCTACTCCGGCAGCACCACTCAATCGCTCAATGTCGGCCCGACGACGCTGGCGATGAACGGCGACCAGTTCCGGTGTGTGGCGTCCAACGCGGCGGGCGCGACCACCAGTCCGGCCATGACGCTGACGGTCAATCCGCTGGTGGCCCCGACCATCAGCCACCAGCCGGCATCGGTCCGGGCCAAGGTCGGGCAGACGGCGAGCTTTTCCGTCACGGCTTCCGGCACCGGGAGCCTGACCTACCAGTGGTATTTCAACGGGCAGGCCATCACTGGCGCCATGGCGAGTTCTTACACGGTCTCCGTAACCGGCCCGGCGTGTGCCGGCAACTATTCGGTCAAGGTTACAAATACCTACGGCTCGGTGGCGAGCAGCGTGGCGACCCTGACCCTGCTGGCGCTCGGGGCCGACTTCAACGGCGACGGCCAGGTTGACCTGGTTTGGTCGGACACCCAGACCGGCGAACGCCGGATCTGGCTGATGAACGGGACCGGCTATGGCTCCGAGGTGTCCCTGGGCACGATCCCGGGTAATTGGGTGATTGCGGGCGCCGGCGATTTCAACGCCGACGGCCAGGTCGATCTCCTCTGGACCGACCGCTCGACCGGCGAAAGCCGGATCTGGCTGATGAATGGTTCCACCTATGTCTCCGCGGTTTCGTTGGGAGTGGTGCCGCTCGAGTGGTCGATTCGCGGCACGGGGGATTTCAACGGCGACGGCCAGACAGACATCGTCTGGCAGGATGCCGTGACTGGCGACGGCCTGATCTGGCTGATGAACGGTTCGGTGGTTGGGTCGACCGTGGCCATAAACTACCTCTCGCCGGCCGTGAGCATTTCCGGAGTGGGCGACTTCAACCGCGACGGCCGGCCCGATCTGGTTCTGACGAACACGGCGACCGGGGCGCGCACCTTGTGGCTGATGAGCGGCGCGGCTGAAGCCAGTACGGCCGATCTGGGCGTCATGCCGGCGAATCTCCACATTTCCGGCGTCGGCGACTACAATAGCGACGGCTTTTCTGACCTGCTTCTGACCAACACCGCGACGAATGAGCGCTCGATCTGGCTGATGAACGGGGCTACGCACGTCGGCACGGTCTCGCTTGGCGTCATTCCCCCGGAATGGACGATGAGCGGCGCGGTCTCGCGGCCGATCCAAATGCCCAAGCTCGACTTCAACCGCGACAGCCAAGCCGACTTGTTGTGGGAAAACGCCAGCACCGGCGAGCACTTCATCTGGCTGATGAACGGGACGAGTTTCAACGCGAGCCAGTTCCTCGCCACACTCGACCCGGCCTGGCGGATTGCAGCCTCCGGCGACTTCAACGCCGATGGCGGGCCGGATCTTGTCTGGGAAAACACCGCCACCGGCGAACGCGACGTCTGGCTGCTGAATGGGACGTCGTTTGGGGCAAGTGTCTCGATCGGGACTGTCTCGACCGCTTGGCGGATCGCCGCAGCCGGGGACTTCAACGGCGACGGCCAACCCGACCTCGTTTGGGAGAACTCCGCCACCGGCGAGCGCTTCGTCTGGCTGATGAACGGGACTTCGTTGGCTTCGGCCATTTCGCTCGGCGTCCTGCCGACCCAGTGGCGGATCGCCGACACGGCCGACTTCAACGGCGACGGCCAGCCCGACATCGTCTGGGAAAACACCTCCACCGGCGAACGCTACCTCTGGCTGATGAACGGCACCACGTTTGCATCGAGTGTCTACCTCGGCGCGGTTTCCACCGACTGGCGGATCGCCGCGGCGGCGGACTACAACGGCGACGGCCAGCCGGATCTGGTGTGGGAGAATGCGGTGACGGGCGAACGCTACCTCTGGCTGATGAACGGCACGACCTTCTCGTCCAGCGTGTTCCTGGGTGTGGTCCCGGCGGAGTGGCGAATCCGGGATTGAGGCGCCCGACTCTGGCGGGGGCGAGCCTGTAAGCTCGATGTGAATCTCCCCGAAAGAAGGACGCGGGACCGGCGGCGCCGGCCGCCCAAATCGGGGCGGGGACGGGCTTTGCCCGGGGCACCACCGGCGAGCCCGCATCCGTTACGCTCGCCGCCTTGCTTTGCGCAACCTTCGCGGGCAATGGTTGTCCTTGTATCCAGACAATGCCCCCTTTGCGACAGCGGAGGGTTGGCGCGTCGCCTGTCCCGCAACTCCCTCCACGCGTGAAATCTGACTCCCCACGATTCGGCCACCTGGTGGTGGCGACGCAGACCCGGCGGCGCAGCGCGGCGCTGCTCGCCCTCGCGCTCCTGGCATCGGCCGCCTCGATGTCCGCGCAAATCACCCGGGTGGCGAACACGAGCCTGACCCTGCCGCAGAATCCCCAGACGTTCGGCTACACGACGCAGAACGCGTTCCCGGCGCTGACGTTCGACCAGCCCCTGGGCATCGTTTCCGCCCCGAACGAGACCGACCGCGTGTTCATCCTCGAGAAGACCGGCCGGATCCAGGCGATCACCGGACTTTCCTCCGGCACGCCGGTCAAGCAGGTGTTTCTCGACCTGAGCGCACGCGTCCTGACGGCCAGCGAGGAGGGCCTGCTCGGCCTCGCCTTCCATCCCGACTTTACGACGAACCACTATTTCTATGTGTTTTACTCGCTGACCGCGACGACCAGTGACGGGACTGGCGACCACGAGCGCGTGGCGCGTTTCACCGCGGTGCCCGGCGGCACCAACGCCGACATTCTCGCCACCGAGGTGCCGATGATCTCGCAACTCGACCCGGCCGCCAACCACAACGGCGGCGACATGCATTTCGGCCCGGACGGCTACCTCTACATCTCGCTCGGCGACGGCGGCGGGGCCAACGACCAGTACAACAACAGCCAGCGCATCGATAAAGACTACTTCTCCGGCCTCCTCCGAATCGATGTCGACCAGCTTCCCGGCAACCTCACGCCCAACGCCCATCCAGCCGTTCATCCGGGCACCTACAAGGTGCCGGCCGACAACCCGTTTGTGGGCGCGACCTCGTTCAACGGCCTGCCCGTGACGCCGGCCAGCGTGCGCACGGAATTCTGGGCCGTGGGCCTGCGCAATCCGTGGCGGTTCTCGATCGACGCCCCCACCGGCCGGATCTTCGTCGGGGATGTCGGCCAAAGCGCGCGCGAGGAGGTCGACCTGATCACCAAGGGTGGAAATTACGGATGGAATTACCGCGAGGGCACCATCGCGGGCCCACGGGCCAATCCACCGGCGGGGGCGACATTCATCGATCCCATCTGGGACACCCCGGATCGCTCGCTGTCGGCGACGGTCACCGGCGGGGTTGTTTATCGCGGTGCCCGGTTCGCGCAGCTCTACGGCCTGTATGTTTTCGGCGACTACCTGGACAATAATGTCTTTACCATGAGCTTCCCCGCGAGCGGGCCGGTTCAAGTGACCAAGATCGCGTCGGTGTCGAACCCGGCCGGGATTGGCGTGGATCCGAGCAACGGCGACGTCCTTTTTGCCAGCATCAGCACCGGAGTGATCAACCGGCTGGTGTACAACTCGACGGCCACCGGCACTCCCCTGCCGGCGACGCTTACCGCCACCGGAGCGTTCACCAACCTGGCCAATCTCACGCCGGCCGCGGGCATCGTCGAGTACGCGCCAAATATCTCCTTCTGGTCCGACTTCGCGCAAAAGCAGCGCTGGTTCAGTGTGCCCGCGGTGGCCAACAAGATCACCTTTGCGGCCGAGGGCAACTGGAGCTTCCCCGCCGGCACGGTGTGGATCAAGCATTTCAACCTGGAACTCACGCGCGGGGACCCCTCAACCGCCCGCCGCATCGAAACCCGCTTCCTCGTGAAGACTGCGGCCGGCGTTTACGGGGTCACCTACCGGTGGACCGCCGATCAAACGGAAGCCATCCTCGTGCCCGAGGAGGCGGCGAGCGAGGGCATCGACATCAACGACGGTGGCGTGATCCACACGCAGGTCTGGGGTTATCCCAGCCGGTCGCAGTGCCTGCAATGCCACACGCCCGTGGCCGGCTATGCGCTGAGCTTCAACACGCCGCAACTCAACGGCACCCACGCCTACGCCTCAGGGCCCGCCAACCAGCTCGCGGCGCTCGCCGCGGCGGGGTACTTCAACACGGCCACGATTCCGGATCCGGCGACCCTGCGCGCGCTGGCGCCGGCCACCGACCCGAGCGCAACGCTCGAATACAAGGTCCGTTCCTTCCTGGCCGCCAATTGCGTGCAATGTCACCAGCCGGGCGGCGAAGCGCAGGGGTTGTGGGACGCGCGCATCAGCACGCCGACGGCCAGCGCCGGACTCGTGAACGGCGCGCTGGTCGACAACGCCGGCGACAGCGCGAATCGGGTGATCACCCCGGGCGACCTGCTGCACTCGATGCTGCTCACCCGGATCAGCTCCCGCGGTGCGAACCAGATGCCGCCGCTGGCCAGCTACGAGGTCGACGACGCGGACGTCGCGATGGTTTCCGCGTGGATCCATGCGTTCCGCTTCGCCGACGATTTCGACGCCGACGGCGGGTCGGATCTCTTGTGGCAAAACTCCTCGACTGGCGAGCGCACGTTCTGGCTGATGAACGGGGCCGGCTACCGGGCCGGTGCTAGCCTGGGTTTGGTGCCCACGAGCTGGTCGATCGCCGGCACCGGGGACTTTAACGGTGACGGCCAGCCGGACATTTTATGGGAGAACCCAGCCACGGGAGAACGGGTGGTCTGGCTGATGGACGGACTGACCTTCCGGTCGGGGGTCTATCTCGGCGTCATTCCCACGAACTGGTCGATCGCCGGCACCGGCGATCTCAACGGCGACGGCCAGACCGACATCGTATGGCAGAACACGACCACGGGTGAGCGGGTCGTTTGGTTCATGGACGGCACGACTTTCCTTTCAGGCGCCTATTTTGGGGTCGTCCCGACGAGCTGGTCGATTGCCGGCATCGGGGATTTCAACGGTGACGGCAAACCGGACCTGCTCTGGCAGAACACCACCACGGGCGAGAGGTTCGTCTGGCTGATGGACGGCACGACCTACCTTTCCGGGGTGTCGCTGGGGGTCGTCCCGACGAGCTGGTCGATTGCCGGCATCGGGGATTTCAACGGCGACGGCAGGCCGGACCTGCTCTGGCAGAACACCACCACGGGCGAGAGGTTCGTCTGGCTGATGAACGGCACGAGTTTTCTTGCGGGTGTGCCGCTGGGTGTCGTCCCGACCGTCTGGTCAATTCGGAACTGAGCGCGAGGGCGCTTGATGCCGGCTGCGGGCCGGCTTCTCCCTGTTCGACCGGCCGTTGCGGCGTCACTCAAGGCGCTGAACAAGGCCGAGGGGATCAGCCGAAACAATTCAGTCCACCACCGATGAACACGGATAAACTCAGATGATGTCCGGGACTGGGAGGAGCGGCCGAATCGCCGAGCGGCCAGCGCATCCCTAAAGCGGGTTGGGAATTTCGCCAGTCACGATCCCGGCTACGCCGTCGGCAGACAGCTCCCGCGTCTTTCCGTCGCGTCCATTTCCGGAGATTTGTGTCCATCTGGTTTGATCGGTGGTTCCAGCGGCAGCTTTTGGCTCAGTATTCAATTGAACTGACCCGGGCCCGGATTCAGCATGCGCCACCACGGTGCCTCGTGCCGAAAGCGGCATTCTTCCCACGTCTGCAAGCCCAGCGCACGAGCGTCGCGCCGAACCATGGCGAGAATCCTCCTCGTTGATCCCTCGGAAACCGCCGCCCGCGCGATGAAGGGCATCCTTGCGCGAGGCGAGCACCGGTTGGCGGCGGTCGCGAGCGCGCAGGCGGCGTGGGACTTCCTTCGCGCGAACGTCAAAGTCGATTTGGTTTTCACCGAGCTGAAGCTTGCGGGGGCCGGGAACGGACTGTCGTTGGTCCAACGGCTGAAGGGCGATTGCCTGATGAAACTCATCCCGGTCGTTTTTTATGCCGAGCACGGCGACCGCGAGTCGGTGAAGCGGGGCCTCGACCTGCGCGTGCAGGGATTTCACATCAAGCCGTATCACGACGACGACATTTTCTCCGAAATTTCCAAGGCGGAGGCCAATCCCTGGCGGAGCCGGCATTTTGAGGAAGAGAAGTCGTTCTGCCGGATGATGGGGTTGCAGCCGGCCGATTTGCACCGGATGCTCGACGAGGTCCGCACGGCAGCAGAAGCCGCGCTGGAAACCTTGCCGGAGCTTGCCGCCCGCGAGCAGGACACGAAGATCGCGGCCTTGCTGCGGCCCATCGTTGAGCGGGCGGAAGCCGCGGGCGCCTGGGGCTTGGTGGAGAGCCTGAACGGGTGCATCGAATGCGTTCAGCAGGGCGGCTGGGTGCGGCTGGCCGCGGAGCTGGAGTCGGTCCGTTTTGCCACGCAGCTCATCCGCCACCGGCTCGACGACAGCATCAACCCGCCGGGTTTCCTGACCGGATCCGAGCAGGCGGGTGAGAAACTGGCGCAGGAGCGGGCGCTCTGGAAAGCCGCGCCGGCCGCCAAGCGCTGCCCGGTCGTGGACTGGGCACACCTGCAGCGGGAAATCGATGCACTGTCCGGCATGCCGATAATCGACACATCCGCGGCGTCGTTTCAGATGATGGCCAACGGCCATCCCTCGTGCCTCAACCCAATCATGGATCTCGTCGACCGGGATCCGGGCCTGGCCGCCCTGATGCTGATCGCCGCCAACAAGGAGCATCCCGCCAAGGAGGGCGAGAACATCATTGAGGATGCCCGTCTCTCGGTGAGCATGCTTGGCGAGGCCCGCCTCGCCTCGCTGGCGCGCCAGGTCGTGGTCGCGCCCAGCCCCTACATGGAGATACCGCCGGTTCTGAGCTGGCCCCGCTTTTGGATGTTTCAACGCGGCGTCGCGCGGATTGCGAAATACACCTGTCACTACCTCGAATTCTACAGCCTCGAATCACAAGCGCGGATGGCGGGCTTGCTCCACGACCTCGGGGCGCTGGTTCTGCTGCATCTTCATCCCGTCGGCTTTCAGGTCATCGTCGAATACGCCCGCGAGTACCGGGTGCCCCTGAGCGAGGCGGAAAAGCTGTTTCTTGGTTGCACGACGCGGGAAATCGGCGCGCATTTTGCCGAGCGCACCCATCTCTCGCCGCATTTTGTCAACGCGATCCGCTGGGTCGGCGACCCCGCGTCGTCACCGGGGGACCGCCCGTTGGTCGCGATCGTTTCCCTCGCCCGCGATCTCTGCCAGCACTGCCAGGTGGGCGCCTGTGGCGAACCCGACCTGGGGCCCCCGCCTCCGCTGGAGGAGACGCCGGAATGGCTCATCCTGAAGGAGCATCTGTATCCCAGTTTCGATCTGCGGAAATTCGAGCTGTCGGTGCACGCGGCCTGCCAGGACCTGCGCCACGACTTCAGCGGGCACGGCTAGGCCGGAAAAATCCCTTTCAACTGAGCAAGGCCCCCGGCGCCAGCCCTCGCTAGGCCGGCCACCAGCGGGCGCAACAGATTTGTCACGGACCCTTCTTCCGCAGCCGGGCCTGCAGTTCGCGGATCTCTGGACTGATCGCGCCGCAGGAGTCCCCACAGCCCGGCTGCTTCCTCTTCCGCCACGCGCTCCGGATGAGGAACGCGGCGGCGGCGGCGACGAGCGCGAGCGCGATGACAGTTTGAATGGCGGGCGACATGGACGGTCAGCTCAGGATAACCGGATTTTGGGAATTGGCACGCGGGGGGCCCCGCTTCTTGATCGGGTTAGGAAAACCCACGAGGTGGAACGCGGCCATTGTCTCAAAACCCCAGGGCGCGGCCGGTTTGGTACATCACAAAGCACACGACCCACGCGGTGCCGGTCATGTAGGCGAACTGGAAGGCCGGCCAGCGCCACGAGTTGGTTTCCCGTTTTACGACCGCCATGGTGCTCATGCACTGCATGGCGAAGACGTAGTACACCATGAGCACGAGGCACACGAGGGGCGTGAAGAGCCGCGCCCCGCCCGGCCAGGTGGCGTTGGCCAGCGAATCGCGCAGCGGAGTGACGTCGGCGCCCTTCCCTCCCTCGAAATGGTCGACGCTAAAGACCACGGCCATCGAGCTAACGAAGACTTCGCGTGCGGCCATCGAGGTGATCAGCCCGATGCCGATGCGCCAGTCGAATCCCAGCGGCTTGATCACGGGTTCGATGGCGCGGCCGGTGCGGCCGGCCAGGCTGTAGGCGACCTGCTGGGCGGGCGTGGCCGCCGGGTCCGGGTGGCGGGGGTACGCGGTCAGGGCCCAGAGCACGATGCTGATGCCGAGGATGATGGTGCCGGCGCGCTTCAGGAAAAGACCGGCGCGCTCGAGCATGTGCAGCGCGACGTCCTTGATCCGGGGGAGGCGGTACGGCGGCAGCTCCATGATCATCACCGGCGGCTCGCCCTTGAGCAACGTGCGCTTGAACAGCCACGCGAAGCCAAACGCCCCGAGCGTGCCCAAGGCATACATCAGGAGCATCAAGCCGACCTTCGTGGAAATCGACACGGCGCCGCCGGGCAGCAGCGCGGCGATCATCAGGAGATAGACGGGCAGCCGGGCCGAACAGCTCATCAGCGGGGCAACCAGGATGGTGACGAGCCGGTCCTTCGGATCCTCGATCGTCCGCGTGGCCATGATGCCGGGAATCGCGCACGCATAAGAGCTGAGCATCGGGATGAAGGATTTGCCGTTAAGCCCCACCCGGCTCATCAGGCGGTCCATGATGAAGGCGGCGCGCGCCATGTAACCGGTGTTCTCGAGGAGTCCGATGAAGAAAAACAGGATCAGGATCTGTGGCAGAAACGTGACGATGCCGCCCACGCCGGAGATCACGCCGTCGGTCAGCAGATCGCGCAGGTCACCGGGTGACATTGCGCCCTTGACCCACGAGCCCAGCAGGGCGACGTGGTCGTCGATCCAGTTCATCGGGTATTCGGCCAGGGTGAAAATCGAGAGAAACAACAGCGTCATCACCGTGCCCAGCACGAGCCAGCCCCACAGCGGGTGGACGACGATCCCGTCAATCCGATCCGAGGTCGAGGGGCCCGCCTGTCCGGTTTGTTGGACGATGTCGGTGCAAAGTGTGGCGATGGCCTCGTAACGGCTGCCGACCAGCGTGCCGGCCCAGTCGGTGCCTTCCTTTTCCCAGCGCTGGCGCCACTGGCCCAGGATTTCCTGGGTGCGGGCGCTGAGCGGCGTCGATCCGGCCACCCGCAGGGTGTCGAAGTCGGTCAGCAACAGCAGGGCCTCGGCGCGGGCGACGAGGTGCGGACGCCCGTCGTGCTGCACGAGGGCGGCCTGCAGCTCGGCGACGGCGGACGCGACCGGCGCGGGCACGTCCCAGCGGTGGCGCGCGAGCGGCAGCTCGACCCGGCTCATCGCGAGCTTGAGCTCGACCAGACCGCGTCCGTTGACCGCCTCGCACGGGATGACCGGCACGCCGAGCACCTTTTCGAGGCGGGCGGCGTGGACCGTGAGGCCGGAGGCGGCGGCGAGGTCCATCATGTTGAGCGCGACGATGACCGGCCGGCCCAGGTCGAGAACTTGGTGGAGGAGGTAGAAATTTCGCTCCAGATTGCTCGCATCGAGAATGCAGAGAATGCGGTCGGGCTGCGGAGTGTCGGCCCGCCGGCCCAGGAGCACGTCGCGGGTGACCGCCTCGTCGGGCGAGCGGGCGGCGAGCGAGTAGGCGCCGGGCAGGTCGATCACCTTGATCGGCTTGCCGTGCTGGGAGTAGGTCTCCCCGATCTTTTTCTCCACCGTGACGCCGGGGTAGTTTCCGATCTTCTGTTTCAGCCCGGTCAGGGCGTTGAAAAGCGTGCTCTTGCCGCAATTCGGGTTGCCGACAATCGCGTACACCGGGCTTCGCGTTGGCGCATCGGCCGGTCGCTTCCGTCCCGCGGGAATGACATGCGGAGGGAGGTCGGACACGGCTTCAGGTCTCGAGGGTGATTTGGTCCGCTTCCTCCAGCCGCAGGGAGAGATGGTACCCGCGGACCTTGATCTCAATGGGGTCGCCCATCGGGGCGGCGCGGACAAAGGTCACCGTCGTGCCCGGGAGCAGGCCCATTTCGCGGAGGCGGAGGAAAGAGGACCCGGAGCGCGGGAGTTCCTTGATGCGTCCACTGGCACCGAGGGTTAGCCGGGAAAGTTTGAGCGCGTCGGCCATGAGACGGGCCTCAGCGCACCGGGCCGATCCGTTCGACCAGGATGTTCATCGCGGCGCCGTGACTGAGGGCGATGCGGGTTCCATTGATCTGGCAAAGGCTGGTGCTGCTGCCGGTGACCTTGGTGACCAGGGTGGCCTCGCTGAAGCCCAGCTCCCGGATCCGTTGGCAAAAGTCGGCGTCGCCCTTGATGGTGCAAATCCGGCCGGTCGCCCCCACGGGGAGCTGGCACAACGGCGAGGGGAATGACGGCGTGGACGGCATTGGCCTAATGAGACTCGGTATCAGCAGATAGGCAAAGCAAAAGCCATCGATGCCAAGATCTGCGCTTAGATTGGCAATCCGTAACGGATTACCGCCGCCGCTTTTTTACCGCCAATTGCACGCCCGAGTAACGGACCAGGCTTTGGAGATGTTCAAGCTGTTGCGGATCAAGGTGTTTAGCGTCGCGCAACTCCTGTTCGGCCCGCTGCATGGCGGCCTCGACGGCATTGGTGTCGATTTTCTCCTCCGTGATGGCGTTCTCGACCAATACGCGGACCCGATCGCCCTCGATTTGCGCGAAGCCGGCGCTAACCGCCAGGAAGTGGGTTTCGCCTCCCTTGGCGACGCGCAGCTCGCCGCTCTCAACCTGAGTGAGCAGCGGAATATGGCCCGGCAGGATGCCGATCTCGCCCTCAATCGTCGGGATAACGACGGACTCTATGGTGTCGGAATACACCTTCGATCCGGGCGTGACGATTTCGAGTGTGAGGGGCATTTGAACGAAGTGTTAAGCAACAGGTGGCAAGGGCCAGGAAGCTGGACTCGGTTTTCTTGTTACTTGGTTCTTGTCACTTGGTACTTGGAGCGAAGCGAGGGCTATTTCTTCCCGGCGGCGGCCATGACTTCGTCGATGCCGCCCTTCATGTAGAAGTCGGTCTCGGCGACATCGTCGAGCTGGCCATCGAGGATCATCTTGAAGCCGCGAACGGTGTCCTTGACGGCGACGTATTTGCCGGCCGTGCCGGTGAACACTTCCGCCACGTGGAACGGCTGGGAGAGGAAGCGCTGGATCTTGCGGGCGCGATAGACCGTGAGCTTGTCTTCGGGGGACAGTTCGTCGAGACCGAGGATGGCGATGATGTCCTGCAGATCCTTGTAGCGCTGCAGCACGCGCTGCACTTCGCGCGCAACCTTGTAGTGCTCCTCGCCGACGATGTCAGCCTGCAGCGCCTTCGAAACGGATGCGAGCGGGTCGACAGCGGGATAAATGCCCAGTTCGGCAATGGCGCGCTCGAGCACGATGGTGGAGTCGAGGTGGGCGAACGTGTTGGCGGGCGCCGGATCGGTGAGGTCGTCCGCGGGCACGTAGACGGCCTGGAACGAGGTGATCGAGCCCTTCTTCGTCGACGTGATGCGCTCCTGCAGAATGCCCATTTCGTTGGCCAGGGTCGGCTGGTAGCCGACGGCCGAGGGGGAGCGGCCGAGGAGGGCGGACACCTCGGAGCCGGCCTGCGAGAACCGGAAAATATTGTCGATGAAGAGCAGCACGTCCTGGTTTTTCTCGTCGCGGAAATACTCGGCCATCGACAGGGCGGAGAGGGCGACGCGCATGCGGGCGCCCGGGGGCTCGTTCATCTGGCCATAAACCAGGGCCACCTTGGATTTCGAGATGTCCTTCTGGTTGATGACGCCCGACTCGGACATCTCATGGTAAAGGTCATTGCCCTCGCGCGAACGCTCGCCGACGCCGGCGAACACCGAGTAACCGCCGTGCGCCTTCGCGATGTTGTTGATCAGCTCCATGATCACGACGGTCTTGCCGACGCCCGCGCCGCCGAAGGCGCCGACCTTGCCGCCCTTCACGAACGGGCAGATCAGGTCGATGACCTTGATGCCGGTCTCGAGAATCGTCGCCTTGACGTCCTGGTCGACGAGCTTGGGCGACTCGCGGTGGATGGCGTAGCGCTTCGTGTGCGGAACCGGGCCCTTGTTGTCGACGGGGTCGCCCGTGACGTTGAAGATGCGGCCGAGGACGCCATCGCCGACCGGCACCGAGATCGGTGCGCCGGTGTCGGTCACGGGCATGCCGCGCACGAGGCCTTCGGATGAAGACATCGCGATGGCGCGGACGAGGCCCTCGCCCAGGTGCTGCTGCACCTCGAGGGTGAGCACTTCCTTCTTGCCGGAAACGGTGAATTCGACCGTGAGCGCCTGATAGATGGGCGGCACGAAATGTTCGGCGAACTGCACGTCGACGACGGCGCCGATGACCTGGACGATTTTGCCTTGATTACTCATGACGGAAAGGAGGGCGGGGGTTGCGGGGAAAAGCGTTACTGGGCGGAGAAGGCAGCGGCGGAAATCTCGAGGATTTCCTGCGTGATGCCGGCCTGGCGGGCCTTGTTGTACTCGAGCGTGAGATCGCCGATCAGCTTCGTGGCGTTGTCCTTCGCGGTCTTCATGGCGACCATGCGGGAGCTGTGCTCGGAGGCCTTGGCGCTGAGGATGATCTGGTAAATGTACCGGTTGACGTAGAACGGCAGGAGGGCCTCGAGCACCTGCTGGGCGCCGGGCTCGAAGAGCATGTCGCGGTCGTCGGTGAACTTCCCGGGGGCGCCGCCGGCGTCCGCGCGGAGGTGCTGGACGAAGTCCTTCACGTTGGTGAGCGGGAGCAGCGGGCGGACGATGGGCTCCTGCACCAGCGTGTTCTTGAAGCGGGGATAGATGACCTCGAGGGTGTCGATCGTGCCCTCCAGGTACATCTTCATCATGAACTCGACCACGGTCTTCACCTCGCCAAACGGAACGCGGTCGTTCACGGTGAAGTCGGCCACGAGGTCGCGTTTGATGCGGCTGAGGAACTGCGTGCCCTTGCGGCCGATGGCGACGAACTTGGCGGGACCCTTGACGTCGAGGACGAGCTTGAAAAGGTTGGCGTTGAGCGGGCCGCAGAGGCCCTTGTCCGTCGTGATCAGGAGAATGCCGCGGGTCCGGACCTCGCGCCTCATCAGGAAGGGGTGCAGCGTCTCATCGACCCGGCCCGCCAGGGCGGCGAGCATGTCGGCCATCAGCTGGGCATAAGGCCGGCCCGCCAGCGCGACGGACTGCGCCTTCTTCATCTTGGACGCCGCCACCAGCTCCATCGCCTTGGTAATCTGGCGGGTGTTCTTGACCGACTTGATGCGTCGGCGGATGTCGCGGGTGGAAGCCATGGCTTAGGAAAGGCGGAAGGACTGAAAGGCTGAAGGGCTGGTTCGATCGACTGCCACGGACCACGAGCGTTGGACGACGCACCAGGTGGTCGTGCCGGTCCGGCGGTTCGTACGGAATGTCAGTCCTTCGGTCATTCGTTTCTTCTCACTTGGCCACAAACGTCGCCTTCCATTCGTCGCATGCGGTCTTGAGCTCGGCCTCGATCTCGGCGTCGAGCGCACCCTTCGTGCGGATCTTCGTGAGGAGCTCGTCCTTGCGGGCGATGAAGAATTCCCGGAGCGAGTTCGACGCGGTCACCACGTTGGCCACGGCGATCGAGTCGAAGTAGCTCTTCTGGAGGGCCCAGAGGACGGTGCATTGCAGCTCGATCGCGATCGGGTTCAGTTGCGGCTGCTTGAACAGCTCGACGATGCGCGAGCCGCGGTCGAGCGTGGCCTTCGTCTTGGCGTCGAGGTCGGAGCCGAACTGCGCGAAGGCCGCCAGCTCGCGGAACTGGGCCAACTCGCCCTTGAGCTTGCCGCCGACCTGCTTGGTGGCCTTGATCTGCGCGGCGGAGCCGACGCGCGAGACGGAGAGGCCGACGGACACGGCCGGGCGGATGCCCTGGTTGAAAAGGTCGGTCTCGAGGAAGATCTGGCCGTCGGTGATCGAGATCACGTTCGTCGGGATGTAGGCGGAGACGTCGCCAGCCTGGGTCTCGATGATGGGCAGGCCGGTGAGCGAGCCCTTGCCGTCGAGGCGCGCGCTGCGCTCCAGCAGGCGGCTGTGGAGATAGAACACGTCGCCCGGGTACGCCTCGCGGCCGGACGGGCGCTTCAGGATGAGCGAAATCTGGCGGTAGGCGACGGCGTGCTTCGAGAGATCGTCGTAAACGATGAGCGCATCCATGCCGTTTTCCATGAACCATTCGCCGATCGAGGCGCCCGAGAACGGCGCGAGGTACTGGTTGGCGGGATTGTCGGCGGCCGGCGCGGCGACGATAATGGTGTACTGCAGCGCATCGGCGTTCTCGAGCGCGGCGATGGTGCGCGCGATGTTGGACTGCTTCTGGCCGATGACGACGTAGATCGAGTAGACGGGCCGGAAGTTCTTGTCGCCGGAGGCGAGGCCGACCTTGTTGATGCGGGCCTGGTTGATGATCGTGTCGATGCAGATCGTGGTCTTGCCCGTGCCGCGGTCGCCGATGATCAGCTCGCGCTGGCCGCGGCCGATGGGGATCATCGAGTCGATCGCCATGATGCCGGTCAGCAGCGGCTGGGAGACGGACTTGCGGACGATGATGCCGGGCGCGATCTTCTCGACCGGATAGAATTCCTTGGCGTCGATCGGGCCCTTGCCGTCGACGGGGCGGCCGAGCGCGTCGACGACGCGGCCGAGCAGCGCGCGCCCGACGGGCACGGACAGCAGCTTGCCGGTGGTCGAGACCTCGTCGCCCTCCTTGAGGGACGAGACGTCGCCGAGGATGACGCAGCCGACCTCGTCCTCCTCGAGGTTGAGCGCGATGCCGATGGCGTCGCCGGGAAACTTCACCATCTCGTTGTACATCACGTCGGAGAGGCCCTCGATCTTGGCCACGCCGTCGGCGACGGTGCGGATGACACCCGTGTTCTTCTTGACCGCCTTGGCGGAAAGCTTGGCGATCTGTTGTTCGATCTGTTCGACGACATTGCTCATCGGGAAATTTGGTTGGGTTGCGGCGGAATTAGACGGACGTGGAGAGGGCGGTGAGCTGGGCGGAAATGGAGGACTCGTAGACGTCGCAGCCGACGCGGACCCGCAGGCCGGCCAGGAGCTTTGGGTTGGCGCGGGCGGTGGCGGCGACCGAGCGCCGGTATTTTTGCGTCAGGGCGGACTCGATGGTCCGGAGCGCAGAGTCGGCGACCGGGCCCGCGTGCTCGACGACGGCGTTGGATTTGGCAAGCTCGGTGACGATGTGCCGGTGGTAAAGCCGCAGGAGCGCCACCGGGTGCCGCGGGGCATGCTTTTCGACCCAGCCCAGGACCCCGGCCACGCGGTCGGACGACACCGTGCCGTCGACGACGCTCATCTTAAAGAGCTGTTTCGCGAGGAGCTTGGTTTGCTTGTCGGCGGCCATGGTTGGGAAAAGGCTGAAGGGCTGAAAAACTGAAGGGCTGGAAGGGTCGGGTTGAAAAGGCGAGCCGATGAAGGGAGGAGGGCTATGAAGGTCTGTAGGACGGAATTGAGTCAGGTGATTGGCTCGTGCGGATTGAGGTTTGGCCTTTCAGTCATTCGGCTTTTCAGCCCTTCAAATCACCGTCAGCTCCTTGGTCGCGGCCTCGTTGAACGCGGCGCGGTCGGCGTCGGAGAGTCTCTTCGCGAGGACCCGCTCGGTGGTGGTGACGACGAGGCGGGCGATTTCGGTGCGGGCCTGGTCGAGCATCTTCTTGTGTTCGAGTTCGATGGCCTGTTGGGCCTTGGCGAGGAGGTCGGCGGCGCGCTGCACGGCCTCGGCCTGCTGCTTGTCGCCGAACTCCTTGGCGGACCGGCGGGCCTCATCGATGGCCTTCTGCGCCTCCAACTGGGCGTTGCGGACGATCTGCGCGCTCTCCTGCGCGGCCGCCGCGAGCTTGGCCTGCATCTCGTCGGCGTATGAGAGGCCCGAGGCGATCTTCTTCTGCCGTTCGTCGAGGGTGACGAGGACCGGCTTGAAGCCGAAGCGATAGAGGACGAACGCGACGATCGAGAAGCTGAGGATCTGCGCGAGGATGTTCGGCCAGTTGATGCCGAAATCCGTGAAGATCTTGGTGACGCCGCCGGCAGCTTCGCCGTGCTCAACCGCAGCGGTGGCGAGGAGATTTAGATGTGTGAGCATGGCGGTGGAAAAGGGAGCCGCGCCGGCCGGTGACGGCGGCGCGGCGGGGGATTACTTGCCCATGAACAGGGCGTAGAACGCGACCGCCTCGGCGAGCGCCATGCCCAGGATGCCCTGGACAAGGATCTTGCCGGACGCGCCCGGGTTGCGGCCGACGGCCTCGACGGCCTTCGTGCCGACCATGCCGACGCCGATGGCGGCGCCGAGACAGCCGAGTGCACCCTGGATGCTACCGGTGATTTCTGCGATGACGTGAGTCATTGTGTTGGTGGGTTTGGGTTGGATTGCTGACGTCCGCGCTCGTTGGCACGGTCCCGGCAGGAAAGGGTCAATGATGAGCGGCGGTTCCCTCCGCGGCGTGGTCGCCGGCGCCCTCGGGATGCTCGTCGCCATGGTTGCAGATCAGGCCGATGTAGACGCTCACCAGCAGGGTGAACACAAACGCCTGCACAAAACCGATCAGCACCTCGAGGAAATAGAACGGCACCGGCAGTCCCCAGCGGCTGATCGCCGACATCGCGTGGAGGAGGTTTTCGCCGCCCAGGACGTTTCCATACAAACGGAAGGAGAGCGAAACCGGGCGCAGCGCGATCGAGATCACCTCGATCAAGCCGACGGCGAAGAAGATCACGAAGAGGAAATAATAAATGGGCGCCGGGATCTCGCTCCGCTCCGCCTTGTTGCCAAACAGGTCGTAGAGAATCGCCTTGGGTCCCGCGAACCGGAGGATGAGGTAAACCCACGACACAAAGGCGACCACCGCCAGGGCGACCGTGCCGTTCATGTCCGCGTTGCCCGGGCGAACAAACTCCATCCATTCGCCGTTGTGGTCGGCCATGTAGATGGTTCCGACTCCCGGAAAGAGTCCGCTCCAGTTCTGGATGAGAATGTAGATGAACAGGCAGACGAGCAGCGGGAAGGCGGCTTTCACCGCTTTTTTTCCGACGATCGGGGCGACGAGATCCATGATGCCCTCGACGAGGCCTTCCACCAATGCCTGGCTGCGCGACGGGATCAGTTTCGGTTTCTTCACCGCAAGGCGGATGGCGGCAAGCAATACCGCCGCCACCACCCAACTCGTCACCATACTGTTTGTAACCGGAAACGGACCGACATGGAACAGGGCCTCGGCCATCGGTTTCACACCCTCGTCGGCCTGCGCAACCGTGGCGATGCCGAGCGCGGGAATGAGGCTGAGGAGTTTGTTGGTGTGCAGCATGGTTACGGCTGGGGCAGGCCGGCGGTAAAGAGGTATTTAGGTAGGTTTTCGCTCATCGATGCGTCAACCCCCGAAATCAAAAATCGACGCGGAGAGCCGTTAATAAGCGGTGACGTGAAAAACAGCCATTTCCGCTAATGACCGGAATTCGCCAAAGCTTGCCAAGTCAGTCTCTGGACGCCAATTGTAAAAACATGGACCAACTCTCCAGGGCAGACTTCCGGCAGATACCGATGCCCCGTTATCCAAACGGCGAGCGCAAGCTGGCGCGCGATCCGTTCATGCAGGCGACTTGGGTGCTGTTGGGGGTGGCAGTCCTGGCGCAACTACTTCTACTGGTCTGGCTGGACGTGACGTCCTGACCGCCACCAGGGAGTGGTAGGCCGGCGCCCGGGCTTGGAACACGGTTTCCGGTTCGGATGGCCAGGCGCCACCGCGCTCGGTCCGCCACGTGGTGAGATCGGCCAGGGCCGTCTCGACCTCGTGAAAGTATTCGGCGTGATCAGTCCGGAAGTAGAACCGGGCGCCCTCCCCTGCCCGCGCGGCCACCGCCTCGAAAAACTCCGGCTTGAGCAGCCGGTTCTTGTGATGCCGCGCCTTGGGCCACGGGTCGGGGAAAAGCACCCAGATTTCCTCGAAAACAACCCCCGGCGGCAGCGCATGCAGAAACTCCCGGGCCTCGGTGCGCAGGAAATGGCAGTTGTCCAGCCCGGCCCGGGTGCGCTTGCGGTCGCTGCGGGCGAGACGTTCCAGGCGGATGTCCACGCCCACGCAGAATTTTCCGGGAAATTCGTGCGCGTAGCGCACGAGGAAGTGACCGTGGCCGCAGCCGATCTCCCAGACGATTGCGCGCGGCGCCGGCAGCAGGGCGGCTACGTCGGCCCGCAACGCCGCGCGGCGCCGGGCGATGACGTCGAGAAACTCCGGCCGGTAATCCACGGGTCCTTTTCGGATAGGCGGCAGGTTCGGCGCAAGCTTGAAGGAGCGGGAACGGTTTCCTCTGGTCTCCTGGTGGGCCCGCCTTCCCGAGGTGGAGCCCGGCCTCCGGACGGGCTTGATTGAAGGACGCTGGCAAACCCGTCCGGAGGCCGGGTTCCACCAACGGCGGTCCGCTCACGGCTTCACTTCGAGCGAGGGCGGGATGACCGGGGGCGTGGCGGCACCCGCGGGCGCGTTCCGCGGCAGACGCATCAGGATGGCGGTCCCCTTCCCCGGTTCGCTCTCGGCCCACACGCGACCGCCGTGCAGTTGCACCAGGTGCTTCACAATGCTCAAACCCAGCCCGGTGCCGCCGGTCTCGCGCGAACGACCCTTGTCGACGCGATAGAATCGCTCGAAAATGTGCGGAAGGTCCTCGGCGGGAATCCCGGGACCGTTGTCACGGACAGCGACTTCGATCTCGCCGGTGCCGAGAACCTGGGCCGACAGCTCGACCCGCGAGCCCTTCGGCGTGTACTTGAGCGCGTTTTCGAACAGGTTGCTAAAAACCTGGTTCAACCGCAGCGAGTCGGCGTGAACAACCCCGAGGCCTGGCCCGGTCACGACCGCCAGCTCGTGCTCGAGGGCGCTCGGGCGGCGGCGATAATCCTCGACGAACGCCTCGAGGAGGGACGCGAACTCGACCGGTTCGAGCTGCAGGCCCGGCGTAGCCGACTCGAGGCGGGAGATCGTCAGGAGGTCCTGGATGATGGCGTTCAGCCGCTCGCTGTGGCGCTGAATCGTCTTGAGGAACTTGTCGCGTTCGGGTGGTGACATCGACTGGTGCCCGTCGACCAGCGTCTCCACGTAGCCCTTGATGATGCTGAGGGGCGTGCGCAACTCGTGCGAGGCGTTGGCGACGAAGTCGCGCCGCATGCGCTCGAGCTTCCGCTGCTGGGTCATGTCGTGGATGACAAACAACGCCCAGCGCGATTTTCCGTCGGGCGAGGGGATGGGTGCGCCGGAGGCCTCGATGCACAGGAGGTTTTGGCCGTCGTCGATCTCGAATTCCTGCCGAGGAATCTCCTGTCCGCTGCGGGTGGCGGCGACGTAGTCGATAAAGGCCGAGCTGCGCACGATGAGCTCGAGGCGCAGGTTCACAAGGTTGCGCGCAGCGGGAAAGATGTCGCGCAACGCGCGGTTCGCGAGATGGATGTAATTCGCCTCATCGACAATCAACACGGCCTCGCGCAGGTTGCCGAGGGTGGCTTCGAGCTGGGTGAGCTGGTCGGTGCGCTGTTGTTGCAGGGAATGCTTTTCGGCGAGCAAGGCGTTGACCGCCTCGTTGAGGCGGCGCCACGCCGGCAATTCGCCGGCCAGGTTCTCGGCCGGAAGGGTCCTCTGGCCGGTCTTGATGGCGTCGCAGAGGCTGCCCAGGCGGCGGTTCTGCTTCCAGAGCGCCCGGATGGCTAAAATCAGGGCGGCGGCCAGGAGAACCGACAGGGCAAGCATCATGCCGGGGACTTCTTTTCCGCGACCCGGTAGCCGACTCCGCGAATGGTCTCGATCCAGCCCGCTTCGGGGCCGAGTTTCTCGCGCAGGCGCCGCACGTGCGTGTCGACGGTGCGGGTCTCGATCTCCGTCGAGTAGTTCCAGACGTTGAGAAGGAGGTGTTCGCGCGTCTGCACGCGCCCCTGGCGCTCCATCAGCAGCCGGAGGAGCTTGAACTCGGTCGCGGTGAGCTCGATGGGCTGGTGGGAGACGGTCACGCGGTGAGTTTCGCTGTCGAGCGCGATGTCGCCAATATGAATCTTGGTGGCCAGCACCGGCGGAGGCGCGGCGACTCGGCGGAGGATCGATTCGACCCGCAGGACGAGTTCCTTCGGGCTGAACGGCTTTGTGAGATAGTCGTCGGCCCCCGATTCGAGTCCCTCGATCCGGTCCTGCGACTCGGCCTTGGCCGTCAGAAAGATGATCGGCACCCGCGCCAGCTTGTTGTCCGTGCGCAGTATTCGGCAGATCTGGATGCCGCTGAGGTGTGGCATCATTATGTCTAATATCAAAAGATCCGGATGGAACGTCCGGGCGGTGGAAATGCTCGCGGTGGCGTCGTTCAACGTTTCCACGTGGAACCCTTTTGCCTTGAGATGATACGCGACAAGCTCCGTGACATCGGGCTCGTCGTCCACCACGAGGATTTTCTTTTTTTCCATCGGTGAAATTATTGGGAGCCGGGCGGCGGCCCGGCCAGTGGAATAAACCGGCGTTACCAGAATGTCACATGAACTTTGCCTGCGCTGGCCGGCTAGCGATCAGCGGCCGGATCGGGTGGCGGGGGAAGCCGGTGCCTGGCTGCCACCAGGACCATGAGAATGCTGATGTCGGCCGGATTGACGCCGCTGATCCGGCTGGCCTGGCCAAGGGAGTACGGCCGGAACTGCTGGAGCTTGAGCGCGCTTTCGCGGCGAAGCCCGGGCACGGAAAGGTAGTCGATGGACTCGGGAAGGCGGATTTGCTCAATGGCCTTCAGTTTTTCGATCTGCCGCAGTTCACGGGTCAGGTACCCCCGGTATTTTACCCGGTAGAGCACTTCGGCTTGGACCTCCTTGGACTCGTTGCGGAAGTCGTCGGGAAGGGGAACGCCTTCACTTTTCCGGCGGATGGCATCACCCCAAAGCCCGCCGGTTGTGGATGACATTTCGAAAACGGATTCCCAGTGTTCGATGCGATCTTGTTTGCCTTTGATATTATGTAACCGATTAACTGAGAGGATATTAAGATGTTTAGCGTGTTCAAAAAGGCGCAGCTCGGCGCTCCCGTGGTTGAACAGCAGTCGGTATTCGGCCCGGCTCGTGAACATTCGATATGGCTCGGTGGTGCCTTTGGTTACCAGGTCGTCGATGAGCACTCCAATATAGGCTTCGTGGCGCTTGATGATCATGGCCTCTTCTCCCCTCGCCTTCCGGACCGCGTTGACGCCCGCCACGATTCCCTGGGCCGCCGCTTCTTCGTATCCCGATGTTCCGTTGATCTGCCCGGCAAAGAAGAGATTCTCGACGTTTCGGGATTCCAGTGACGGATGAAGTTGCGTGGGTGGCGCGAAATCGTACTCAACCGCGTACGCCGGCCGGAGCAGCGTGGCATTTCCCAGGCCGGGGATGCTGTGCACGAGCTGCAGTTGGATATCGAACGGCAGGCTGGTCGACAGGCCGTTGATATAGTATTCGTATTCCTGCCCTCGGGCTCGAGATAGAGCATGTGCCGTGGCTTGTCTGCAAAGCGGACAAACTTGTCCTCGATGCTGGGACAATAGCGCGGCCCAACGCCAACGATGTCCCCTGAATACATTGCTGATTTGTGCAGGTTCTTTCGGACGATTTCGGCGGTTTCGGCGGTCGTGTGGGTGATCCAGCACGAGACCTGTTCAGTGCCCGGCTTCCAGCCTAGACGCCGCTCGCCGGTCTGTTCCACGTGGAACATATCGACCGGCTCGCGCGTATCGTGAAAGGCGAATAACGTGGGCACGGCGTCGCCCTTCTGCTCTTGCAAGCCTTTGAAATCGATCGATCGGCCCAAGATCCTGGGAGGTGTGCCCGTCTTGAGACGAAAGAGCTCAATTCCCGCGTCCTGGAGGCTCCCGGAGAGCGTCTTGGCACTGAAGTCACCCAAACGTCCGCCTTCGTTCTTGTTCTGTCCGATATGCATGAGGCCCCGCAGAAATGTGCCGGTGGTAATCACCACACAGGTACCGAAGAACTCGACGTCCAGATTGGTCCGGCAGCCGACAACCTTGCCATGGGAGAAGATCAAACTAGTAACCGTCGCCTGAAAGACAGTCAGGTTCGGTTGCAGCTCGAGCGTATGCTTGAGCCGGAATTGGTAGGCTTTCTTGTCGCACTGGGCTCGCGGCGACTGAACGGCTGGGCCCTTGGATTCGTTCAGCAGCCGAAATTGAATGCCCGTCACGTCAGTGTTGATCGCCATTTCGCCACCCAGCGCGTCGAGCTCCCGTACCATCTGCCCCTTCGCCTGGCCCCCTATCGCCGGGTTGCAACTCATCTGGGCAATCGTATCAATGTTTCCCGTAAGCAAGAGGGTAGAGGCCCCCATCCTTGCGGCGGCCAAGCATGCTTCTACCCCCGCGTGGCCCGCGCCGCAGACAATGACATCAAACGTTTGCTTGGTATGCTCAGTTCCGTTCACGTCTTTGATGCTACCATTTGAATCCCGATCTCCGAACACATGGGAATAATTATTTTGATATCAAGTTATTTACCGATGCAGAACGAAGCGAAGAGCTGATCGAGGACCACTTCGTTGTCTATCTTGCCGGCAATCTCGCCAATCGCATCCAGAGCTTCTCGCAAATCACTGGCTAATAATTCAATCGATTCCCCATCATTCACTTTAGCGACCGCCGCGTCCAGACTTCCACGCGCCCGCTCCAGTGAAAGGGCATGCCGGGCATTGATTGCAATGATCTCGTCCCCGGTCTCCCCTCGAAACGACTCGGCAAATTCAACAATCACATCTCCCAGAACATCAATGCCTTCTCCTGTTAATGCCGAAACCTCCACCCGGCGAACACCTGCCGGAATATCGTGGGTCCTTGTCCGGGGCAAATCAGATTTGTTCAGGACAGCCAACGTCCGTCCCGGCGCCATCAACCGCGCCAAATCCGCCGAAGGCCGGGGCGGGGGACCGCTCGAATCGATTACCCAGAGAAATAGATGGGCGGCTTTCGCCTGTTCAAAGGTCTTTTCGATACCGCGCAGCTCCAATGCCGTCGGCGCGGTGTTTAGCCCGGCGGTATCAACCAGGCGCAGCCTGTGCGGTCCGATCGCGACGACTTCCTCGATATAGTCGCGGGTCGTCCCCGGATCGGCGCTGACCAGGGCACGCTCCCGGCCGACGAGCCGGTTCAACAGGCTGCTCTTCCCCGCATTGGGTTCGCCGACAATCACGGTCCGAATCCCCTCCCGCAAGAGCTCGCCGTAGTGAATCGTGACCAGCAGCCGGTTCGCTCCGGCGCGCAGGGTCTCGAGGTCCCGCAAGACCGCCGCGCGATCTTCCGGAGGCAGATCCTCGTCGGGAAAATCGATATAGGCCTCCACGTTGGCGAGAACCTTGATGAGGAGGGTGCTCAGGCCGTTCATCGTGCGCCCAAGTGATCCGCGCAATTGCTGGTTCGCCGCGGCGAGGGCCCGTTCGCTGCGGGCATGGATCAGGTCCATCACCGCCTCCGCCTGGCTCAAATCGAGCCGGCCATTGAGAAAGGCGCGCTTGGTGAACTCCCCGGCCTCTGCCGGCCGGCAGCCTCGGTGAACCAAGTCTTCGAGAATGCGCTGGGCGATATACGGGTTCCCGTGGCAGGAGATCTCAAGGACATCCTCGCCGGTGTAGGAATTCGGCGCGGCGAAGAACGTGAACAGCACGTCGTCGATCAACTGCCCGGCCCCATCCCGGTAGTCCGCATGCTGGACCGTCCGGGGTGGGGGAGTCGCCCCGAAAATCCCGGCGACCAAGGCGGAAGCCTGCGGGCCACTCGCCCGCACGAGCGCGATCGCCGACGTGCCCAACGGCGTCGCCATGGCGGCAATGGTGTCGGGAGAGAAGGACATCACGGCTCACGCAAATGCAGCGTCCGGCCGAACGCAAAAGGGAAAGTTGCGAACTCTCGACTGCGCCCCTTCCCCGCGACCGCCGGGTTTCAGTCCCTCCGCACTCCGGTAACGGCCCTCGGGTTACGCGGTCGAAGCGAACGGGTTCACTCCGCTACCGGCAAAAAGGCACCTCCAACAATCCCGCCCGCATTTTTCGGCTCGCTCAACCCCCACCGCTCAACTTTCAACCGCCTCGTTCCGCCTTACGGCTTGTCCGGAGTCGGCGCCGGCGTCGGCAGTGCGAGCGGGATCTCGATCTTGGGCGCCGTCACCTCGACTTTGGGAGGGCCGGGCTTCTCGGGCTGCAATGAAGCCGGGTCCACTGGTTTGGGCGGAGGAGCCAGGACAGCGGCCTTGGGCACAACCGGCTTCGATTGTTCCAGGTTTTGCTGCAGCTCGGCGGCCCGGGCTTCGGCGGCGGCGATGTCGGCCGGGCGCTTGGCCAGTCGCGCGCGCACCTGTTGCTCGGCGTCGGAAGCCGCGCCGGCTTTGCCGGCGACGATGATCCACGCGAGACCCTCGACATAGTCGCGCTTCACGCCCCGCCCGCTGACCAGCATCGCGCCGATGTTGTGCTGCGCCTCCGGCACGCCACGGTTCGCGGCCTCCGTGTAACAGTTGAATCCCTTGGCGTAATCCGTCGGCACGCCGAGGCCGCCGCAGTAAATTTTCCCGAGACGAAACCATGCGTCGGCCAGGCCGCCCTTGGCCGCCTGCTCAAAAAGCCCGCGCGCCTTGTCCTGATCGACCGGCACCCCGTTGCCATCGATCAGGCGGACGCCCAGTTCCAGGCAGGCGGCCGGGTCGCCCTTGGCGACCGCTTTTCGGAGTTGCTCGACGGTCTTTCCCTTCAGGCCGTCGTCGACGATCAACTGGGGGGGTGCGTCGCCCTTGTCCGCCGGCGCTCCCCGCAGCGGAAGCCCGAGCGCGATCAGGGCGAGGCCGGCCAGGCCGGCCGCACGCCCCGAAAGGCGAAGACAGGGGCCCAGCGGGGCGGACCTCGCGCGGCGCCCCGGTAGCAAGCTGGGGAGGGAACCGACCGGCACCATTAGTCCGCAACGTCGGCGACGATCACCGCACCGCCCGTGACCGTCACCTTCTCGAGAATGGCCGCCTTGATCTTGGCCGAGAGCTCGGGGTTCTGCTTGAGCGCGTCCTTGGCCGCCTCGCGGCCCTGGCCAACGAGGTCGCCATTGAAGGCGATCCACGCGCCCTTTTTCTCGAGCACCTTGCGGTCAAGCCCGAGGTCGAGCAACGAGCCGGCCTGCGAGATGCCTTCGTCGTACATGATGTCGAACTCGCACTCGGTGAACGGCGGCGCCACCTTGTTCTTCACGACCTTGATCTTGGTGCGGTTGCCGATGACCCGGCCGTCCGGGGTCTTGAGCTGGTCCTTGCGGCGGATGTCGATGCGGATCGACGAGAAGAATTTCAGGGCGCGCCCGCCCGAGGTGGTCTCCGGGTTGCCGAACATGACGCCGATCTTCTCGCGGATCTGGTTGGTGAAAATGCAGACGCACTGGGTCTTGCTGACCACCGCGGTGAGCCGGCGCATGGCCTGGCTCATGAGGCGGGCCTGCGCGCCGACGGTGGCGTCGCCCATCTGGCCGTCGAGTTCGGCCTTCGTGACCAGCGCGGCGACCGAGTCGAGCACGATGATGTCGATGCTGTTCGACCGAATCAGCGTCTCCATGATGTTGAGCGCATCCTCGCCGCTGTCGGGCTGCGAGACCAGGAGGTCGTCGAGATTCACGCCGACGATGCGCGCGTATTTCGGATCGAGGGCATGTTCGACGTCGATGAACGCGGCAAGGCCACCGCCACGCTGGGCCTCGGCGATGGCGCTGAGGCAAAAGGTCGTCTTGCCCGACGATTCCGGGCCGTAGATCTCGATGATGCGGCCGCGGGGGAGTCCGCCGCCGCCCAGCGCGAGGTCGATGGCCAGCGATCCGGTGGAAAGCGTGTCGACTTTCATCCGGGTGGCGCTGCCGAGGCGCATGATGGAGCCTTCGCCGAATTGCTTGGTGATGGCGGAGACGGCGAGGTCGATGTTTTTCCGGGCGGCGGTTTCGGCCGCGGGTGCGGCCTTCACTTTTTCAGCGGTCTTGGACATGGTGGAAACAAGGTTGGGGTTGATGGAAATTCGGGCCTACCGTGCGGCAGGCTCCGGGGCCCCGCAAGCGCGGAGTAACCGTCGGCAGGATGATTCTGCGGGATTGCCCGCCAGGGTCCCGCCACCCGCGGTTTCAGCCGGTCACGGCGGGCTTGTTGAACCCGAACGCGAAGTAGACCGCGAGGGCGAGGCAGCCGAGGCTGACGGCGTAGTTCCAGCGCAGCTTCTCGCCGAGCACGGTCCACGCAAAGCCCACAAACACGACGAGGGTGATGACCTCCTGGATGATTTTCAGCTCATAGCCGGTGAACCGGCCGTAGCCCCAGCGGTTGGCCGGCACCATCAGGATGTACTCGAAAAAGGCGAGGCCCCAGGAGGCCAGGACCGCAACCCAGAGCGGTTTGTCCTGCAGGTATTTCAAATGGCCATACCACGCGAAGGTCATGAACAAGTTGGACGCGCAGAGCAGGAGGATCGTGGACATTTCCGCGGACTATGCGGGCCCGGCGGGTCGTCGCTAGGAAAAAAGCGGCGTGCGAAAAGATCGGGCGGTGGCGCGGGTAGGACGAGTCCTCCGGACGAGCTGCAAACGGGAACGGCTCCGCAGGAACCACTCGACCTGCCTATGCATCCCGCAGTGGTGGCTTCTTTTGGCAATTCTCAAGAGATTCTTTCACTCGGTCAGGGCGTACACGGCGTAGGACGCCAGCCAGTGGGCGCGATTGAAGTCGTCCGCGCTGAGGAGCGGCAGGGCGGCGGCGAGATGTCGGGCGGCCGCCTCGCGCGCGCTGGCGTGGCGGGGGTCGGCCTCGGGCAGCGCCGAGGCGATGCGTTGCCAGCACCAGGCCCGGCTGAGGTTCAGGCCGATGAGGTGGGCGATCTTTGGATCGCTGGGGTTGCTGACCTGGACCGGCCTGAACAGCCCGACGGGCTGGCCGTCGGCAAGGCGCGGCAGGAAGCGGCCAAGCCACAGGCCGAAATTGTCGGTCGGCAGGACCGACGCCATTACCTCGGCCTCGGCGAGGGCGGGGGACAGGAAATCCTCGCCCGAGGGTTCCCAGCGCGCCTGATAGTCGACATCGTGGCCGAACCAGTAGGCCATGCGGCTCGTGCAGAAGAGCTTCAACTGCTGGTCGTCGGCCACCCGGGTGTAGTCGATCACCAGTTTCACCGCAAAGGCCGTATTGTTGTGCACGCCATGGCGAACGGGATGGATGAGCGAAGGCAGGTAGGTGAAAAGCCCCTCGCGCACGACCGCGATGATCGGCGAGAAATTCCGGGCCAGCACCGGATTGTAACGCAACATCTCCTCCGCCAGTTTCAACAGCCAGGCCCAGCCGTAGGGACGTTCGAAAAACGTCCGTCCGGGCGCCCGCAGGTAGACCGCCTCCTCCTCCAGATTGTCGGCGGTCAGGTGCGCGGCCAGCACCCGGTCGATTTCCGCCCGCTCGGGCAGGTCGGGAAAAAGCCGGGCCAGCCGTGCCAGCATGCTGTGTTGGTGCACGCAGGAGTGCCAGTCGTAGCTGCCGTAGAACGCCGGGTGCAGGGCGCGCGGCGCACCGACGTCCTCCGGCCCGTTGAGCACGTGCTGGAGCAGGTGCGGGTATTCGCGGCGGACATTGGCCAGGCCCAGGCGGGCGAATTCCGAGGCCTGGAGGCCCGTCAGACGGGGAAAGGGGGTCTGCGGTGCGATCGGGGCGGACACGGGGGCAGGGTGGGGCGGAAAACTTTCAGTTGAAGTGGGTCAGGCCGCACGTATCGTGCCTCCCAGTCAAGTTTCCACACCCTTTATGAAAATCAAAGCTTACCTTAAACCACATTGCGGGTGGTCCAACGGCGTCCGGGCCATCATGCGCAAGTACGGTTTGGAGTATGAGGATATCGACATCATCAACAACCGCGCCAACTACGAGGAGATGGTCCGCAAATCCGGGCAGCCGCTCTCGCCGTGCGTGGAGATCGACGGCGTGATGCTGGCCGATGTCTCGGGCGAGGAGATTGAGAATTACATGCTTTCGAATGACATCGTGAAGCCGACCAGCGCCCCGACCGAGGGGCCGACCAATGCCGGTTGCTCGCCGGAGGAGCATGACCGCATGCAGGCGAAGCCCGTGCGGTTTTTCTGAGGAGGAATTCTGTGGCTCGGGTGGAACGCGTTGACCTCAACGCGTTGGTTTGAGCGTCTTGGGGCCAAGCCGCTCCACCTCGAGGCAGCCGCGCCTCAACCCCCGTTGATCTTGGCGAGCTCATCCTCCTTGGCGTTGTCGATGTCGGTCCGGCGGCTGGCAAACTTCGCCCGCAGCTCGTCGAGTGCCGTTTCCAGGTCGCTGCGGGCCTGGTCGCGCGCGGCGGTGAGCTTGGCGTAGGCGGGATCGGCGGCCGGGTTGTAGATCGCGGCGCTGCCCTTGGCCGATTGGTCCAGCACGTGCTTCGCCATCATCGCAGAGAGGTCGCGCTCCGCCTCGTTGATTTTGGTCGTGTGACTGAAGCGCACCTTGGCCTCCTCCGCGGCCTGTTCGAGCTCGAGGTCGTCGTACTTCTCCTGGAATTTTCCGTTGAGCTCCGCGGTTTTCAGCGCCGTGTCGTGCTGCTTGGCCGCATCGTCGCCGCCCTCGGCGGACGGCGCCTCCAGTTTGGCCCGCTCCAGGGCGTATTTTCGCGCCAGCGCCCTGCGGTCGCGGTCAAACCGCGCGGTGAGTTCCGGCCCGAGCTGGTTCTGGATGAGATTGTGGACCTCGTCCTCGGCGAACTTGAGCTGCGCGAACTTGGCCGGGTCGTAGGCGCTCAGGCTGCCGGTGGCCACGGCGCCGGCCGTCGCCGTGGTGACCGCGGCGTTGGTCTCGCGTTGCACGCGGGCGAGTTCGTCGCGCTCGCGGGCGCGCAGCTTGATCTTCTCCTGCTCCTCGGCCTGGTCGATCTTCTGCTCCTCGCGGCGCTGGCGTTTTTCCAGGTCTTGCACCTGTTTTTGCTGCGCGGCCGGGTCGGGCTCGGCGAGCGCGAGGACGGGCAGGAAAAAGAGAAGAAGGCGGAGGGATTTCGTGGACATGGTGGGCAGAATAGGAACCGGCCGCGCGCTGGCGAGCCTCGGGATTTTGGGAGGAGCGTGGCCCCGCGACGCATTCGGAGCGCGGCCGGAGGTCGCGCTCCACCCAGAACCGCGAACCGAAAAAAGGCTCAATACAGCAACCGGGCGCGGATCGTGCCCGGCACGCCGAGCAGCTCGTCGATGGCGATGCGGCTGGCGGAGGCGTCGACGTCCATCACGCAGTAGCCGATGAATTCGTTGGTCTGCAGGTATTGCGCGGAGATGTTGATGCGGTGCCGGCTGAACCGATCGTTGATCTGGGCCAGGACGCCGGGCACGTTCTGGTGGATGTGCAGCAGGCGGCATTTGCCCGGGCCGGCCTGCTCGGGCAGCGTGACCTCGGGGAAATTCACCGCGGTGGCGGTTGAGCCGCTGTTCGAGTAGCGGATCAGCTTGTCGGCGACTTCCAACCCGATGTTCGCCTGCGCCTCGAGGGTCGATCCGCCGATGTGCGGGGTGAGGATGACCTGGTCGAAGCGGCGCAGCGGCGACGAGAACTCCTCGTCGTTGCCCGTCGGCTCCACGGGATACACGTCGATGGCCGCCCCGGCGAGGTGCTTCCGGTCGAGTGCGTCGGCGAGGGCGTCGATGTCGACCACCGTGCCGCGCGCGGCGTTGAGGAGATGGGAGTCCTTCTTCATGGCGGCGAGCTGGGCGCGCCCGATCAGGTTTTTTGTCTGCGGGGTCTCGGGCACGTGCAGCGTGACGACGTCGCTCTCAGCCAGCAGCGCGTTGAGCGTGGCGACGGGGCGGGCGTTGCCGAGCGGCAGCTTGCCGGCGATGTCGTGGAAGAGCACGCGCATGCCCAGGTGTTCGGCGAGAATGCCGACCTGCGTGCCGATGTGCCCGTAGCCGACGATGCCGAGCGTCTTGCCGCGCACCTCCACGCTGCCCGTGGCGCTCTTGGTCCAGCCGCCGCGATGGACAAGGGCGTTTTTCGCGGGGATGCCGCGCAGCAGCATGATGATTTCGCCGATCACGAGCTCCGCGACGCTGCGGGTGTTGGAGTAGGGGGCGTTGAAGACCGGAATGCCCCGGCGCGCGGCGGCCGCGAGGCTGACCTGGTTCGTGCCGATGCAGAAGCAGCCGACCGCCGTGAGACGCGGCGCGGCCGCGAGGATCTCCTCGGTCAACTCGGTGCGGGAGCGGATGCCCAGGAAATGCACGTCCTTGAGGGCGGTCTTCAGGGCGTCACCGGTGAGCGATTTCGGCAGGGAGCGCACCGCGGAGTACCCGTCGCGCTCGAGCAGCTCCACCGCCCCCGGGTGAATACCCTCGAGGAAGAGGAATTTGATCCGGCGTTTGTCGAAGGAAAGTTTCGGCGTCACGCCCGGCAGTGTCGGCGGATTTGGGCCGGCGTGCAAGGCCCGGCGAGCAGGTGACGGGCGCAAGGTCGGCCCGGCCGAAGTCATGCCGTTGGACTCAATTTCCGCTATCTAACGAGGCTCGCATGATAGCCTGACAAATTCTGGTAGGGCGCGATCGTTGGGCGCGCCGAAGGGTGGCACCCGGTCGGACGGTTTCGGCGCGTGGCCCGCGCGAAAAGCGCGTCCGGAGTGTTTAGGCCGCGCTCCCTCTGGACCAACGGCACGATCCCGGCTCAGCCGGCCTTGTGCCGCCGGTACAGCTCCTCGACCTTGGCCCGCGCCCACGGAGTCTTGCGCAGGAATTGCAGGCTGGATTTGATGCTCGGGTCGAAGTTGAAACACCGGATGTCGATCCGCCGGCCCAGTTCGGCCCAGCCGTAACTCGCGACCAGCTCGGTCAGCAGCGCTTCGAGGGTGACACCGTGTAGGGGATCCTTCGGGTGCGGGCCGGGGGTGGTCACGGATTCAAGTGAAGCGTCGCCGGGCGCGACCGCAACGCTGCAACACCGGCGCCGGATGCTTGCCACGCGGCGCCGGAAGGCGTTGGCTGCGGGCGATGCCTTCCAAGCCCATCCCCGGCTCCACCGGCGAAGTGCTGACCTGCCTGCCGTCGCCTTACCAGCCGCATCCGGCCACGGGCCTGCTCTATCTGCCGCGCTTCCTGGCGAAATGCCGCTATGTGAAGGAGCACGGTGCGCTCCCCGCGAGCTACGCCAGGAACTACAAGCGCGGACTCGATCGCTTTCTTTGCCAGCACCTCGGCATCGAGCCGACGGCGGTCGAAAAGATCGTCCACGAGTCGACCACGGACGCCGAGGTCGAGGCGCAGCTGGGCGCGCTGCTGCCCGCCGACGTCCGCGCGCCCAAATGGAACCGCGAGCTGGTCCAGAAGGGCATGACCACCGCCGGCCGGGAGTTTCTGCTGGAAGCGCTGACCAAGATGGGCTGCGCCGACCGCGCGCAGGAGATCAAGAGCGTGCCTGATTTGATCGACTTCGACGAGGGCCGGATCGAGTAAGCAGGCCCGCAGCATTCGCCGCGGATTGCGCCGATCAAGGCATCCGACCGGCCCACTCGATCGGGGAAAAGGAGTGGAAAACCACGAATCGGCACGAAGGGTCACGAATTTAGCTGCCGACCGGCTGCCGTTTTTCGCGTTAATTCGGGTGATTCGCGGGCAAATCCGATCGCCCCGTGACATCCGTGGTACAACGGCCTTGGGTTCAAATCGGCGGCGTCGGCCGGCGCGGCCACCACCGCGGCACCTCGCGGCGGTAGTCCGTATACATCGCGCCGAAGCTGTAATCGAGCGCGGGCTCCTCATAAAGGAGCACCCAGATGTGGAAACAGCAGCCGAGGCAAAACAGGTAGACCGAAATGTGGATCGACCAGAAGAACACCGCCTCGCCGGCCACGATGGTCAGGACGCCGACATACATCGGGTTGCGCATCCACCGGTAGAGTCCGCGCTGCACGAGCTTTTTCGGCGGATCGATGGGGGCCGGCGTGCCATGCCCGCGGGTCGCAAACAGCCAGACGCAGTGCAGGTAAATGGCCAACCCCACGGCCAGGACCGCGGCACCCGCCCAATGCTGCCATTGCCATTGCTCCGGCCAGCGCGGGTGGCGCTCAAACCAGTGCAGCGGCACCCAGCCGGCGACGAAGCCGGGGACCACCACCGTAAACAACAGGTTTTTGAGGAAGAGGATCACCGCTGCCGCTCTGGCCCGGAAGGATGGGAACACCCTTGGCCCCGGGCAGGCAAGCCCGCAGCCGGAGCGATTGCGATGCCTTTTGATGGAACGCGACCTTTGTGGACGCGTTCAAGGCGCGCTCCGAGGTCGCGCTCCACCCACCGGAAGGACGGGCGACCCGGCCCACCGCGAACCCTCCCGCGGCTTACGGCTCGCGGATGACGAGCGTCTGGTTGATCGCGTCCGGTTGCACTTCCTGGCGCTGGCCGGAGGGCCAGCGCACGACGATTTTCCGAACCCGCGTGTCCTCGCCCAGCCCGAAGGTCAGGGCCGCCTCCGACTGGGCCATGAAGCCCATCGCCGGCGCCATGGTCTGCACCAGGGTGCGGCGCGGGGTGTGCACCTCCACGCGCGCCCCGCCGGCCTCCGGCTGGCTGCGGGTGGCGACCAGCTTCACGCGCAGCCACGGCGCCCCGCTGCGCAGGTCGTTGCGGAACACGATCGCGGGTCCGTTGTTCTGGGCGATGACAATGTCGGCAATGCCGTCGCCGTCGACGTCCGCCACCGCGACGCCGCGGGCGACGACCGGCTTGGTCCAATCGCCGCTGGCGGGCGCGGTCATCCAGGTGCCGTTTCGGTTCAGGAGCAGTTGCGGGCCGGCCGCGAAGGCGCGGCCCTGCTCGAATTTGTTCACGTCCGGCTCCGCCCGGCAGTTGCCGCTGAAGAACGCGAGATGGCCGTCGAGCTCGTAGTCGAGCAGCGCGCCGCCGAGTTTCAGGCGCAACAGGCGTTGCGCCTCGTTGAGATTCCGTTCGTCGGGGCCGCGGGCCGATTGCAGGGCGGCGAACCGCTCGTTGGCGTCCGGCGCCTGCGCGGAGGGCAGCAGGCTGGCCGACGCGAGGCCCGCGGCCGCGCCCTCGAAGCGGCTGTCGAAGCCGCCGATCCACCGCTTGAACGTGCCGTCGCCCTGGTTGAGAAAAAGCGCGCTGTCCGCCGTGTGGTAGGTGAACAGCAGGTCCAGCTTGCCGTCGCCGTTGGCGTCGACCGGCACGACCGCCAACGCCTTGGCCGTGGGCAGGCCGGTTTGGGAATCGAGATTGCGCAGGCCGGCCGCGCCGGGCACGAGGGCGAACTTTCCGTGGCCGAGATTGTGGTAGACCGTGGGCAGGACGCCGATGAATCCGGTCGGCGCGCCGTACGACCGGCCAACGTCCGCGATGCTGAACGCCATCGCCAGGCTCACCTCCTCCGGCCAGCTTGCGTAGTGCGCGACCACCAGGTCGAGCTGGCCGTCGCCGTCGATGTCGATCCAGCACGCTCCCGTACTCCAGGTGTGGTCGTCGCCGCCGACTCCGGCCTCGGCGGTGACGTCCTCGAACGTGCCATCGCCGCGATTGTGGAAGAGGTGGTTGGCGCCGATGCAGGTCACGAAGATGTCCGGGAACCCGTCGTTGTCGTAGTCGCCCACGGCGGCGGCCATGCCCTGGGCCACGAGGTCGAGGCCGGCGGCGCGCGAAACATCGGTGAAATGTCCCCGGCCGTCGTTGTGGTAGAGCGCGGAGGCCGAGGCGTGGGTCCACGCGCCCATGTCCTCCCAAGGCCACGCGGTGCCGTTGACGAAGAAGAGGTCGGGCCGGCCGTCGCGGTCGTAGTCGAGGACGGCCACGGCGCCGCCGAGCGTGGTGGGCGGGTCCGCCAGTCCCTGATGATGCACGAAATGGATGCCGGCCTCGTCGGTTATGTTGGTGAAGCGGGCCGCGGGCAGCGGCTGGACGGGACCGGTGGCGGGAAAGAACCGGGCAAAGGCGAGGCTGAGGAGGATTGCGGCGACAACCAGCGTGAGGACCACCGGCAGCAGGGGCGGCACCGCCGGGTGCCCGACCGGAGCGGGGGCGGCGGGGCGGGAAGCCGGATTGGGCGCGAGCTGATTCATGCCGGTGCCCCGAAAGGGGCATGGACACGTATTGCTTGTCCATCCTACATACATCGCAAATCATTTTGTGCGATGTCCGCCCCCCGGTCGCTTTCCCATTCGCTGCTCCACTGGCTGGCCATTGCCGGTTTCTGGACGCTGGTAGGCCTTGCGTTCGCGAGCCAGTTCTACCTGTCGAGCAGCCTGCTGGGCCGGCCGGTCACCTGGGGCCAGGCCATCAGTTATTCGCTGGAGGACTGGTATGTGTACGCGGTTCTCTCGTGGCCGGTGCTGCCGCTGGCCCGGCGGTTTCCGCCGGAAAGCGCGGCGCCGTGGTGGCGCACGGCCGGCATCCATCTCGTCGCGGCCCTATTCTATTCCCTCTTCTACGTCATCCTCCGCGCGCTGGTGGGCCAGGTGCACAACCTGGTGATCGGCGAGCCCGGCACCTTCCTGGAGGTTTTTCGCCCCCTGTTGGTCAAGACGTTCCCCTTCAACCTGCTCGTCTACGGGGTGGTCATCTCGGTGAGCCACGCGCTCGACTACTACCGCAGATACCACGAGCGCACGATCCAGGCGCTCGAGCTCGAAAAGCACCTGACGGAGGCCCGGCTGCAGTCGCTGCTGCGCCAGTTGAAGCCGCATTTTCTGTTCAATACGCTCAACGGCATCGCCTCGCTGATGCATTCCGACGTCGCCGCGGCCGACCGCATGCTGGTGCGGTTGTCCGAGCTGCTGCGCCAGACGATGGCGCAGTCCGGCGCGCCCCGCACTCCGTTGCGCGAGGAGCTGGCTTTTCTCGAAAAATATTTGGACATCGAGCGCATTCGTTTCCGCAACCGGCTGGCCGTGACCGTGGAGACCGAGCCGGCGACCCTCGACGCGCAGGTGCCGAGCCTGATCCTGCAGCCCCTCGTCGAGAACGCCATCCGCCACGGCATCGAGCCCCACGAGCGCCCCGGGCGGATCGTGCTGCGGGCCGCGCGCGCCGACGGGGACCTGGTGCTGACCGTCACCGACAACGGCGGCGGCATCCCGGCCGGCGGGTTCAAGCGCGAGGGCATCGGCCTGGCCAACACCCGGGCGCGGCTGGCCGAGCTTTACGGCCCGCGCCACCGTTTTGAACTCGCCAACGAGCCGGGAGGAGGCTTGTGCATCCGGCTCACCCTCCCATTCACCACCCAGCCCGCATGACCAAGCTGCGCATCCTGATCGTCGACGACGAGCCGCTCGCCCGCGAGCGGGTGCGCGCCCTGCTGCAGGGCGACCCGGCGGTGGAGATCATCGGCGAGGCCGCCAGCGGGCCCGCCGCCGTGGCGGCCATCCGGAAGGACAAACCGGACATCGTCTTCCTCGACATGCAAATGCCGGGCTTCGACGGTCTGCAGGTGGTGGCGGAACTGCCCGCCGACCGCCGGCCGGCGGTGATCTTCGTGACGGCGCACGAGCGTTTTGCGGTCGATGCGTTCGCGGTGCACGCCATCGATTATCTGCTGAAGCCGTTTGACCAGGAACGCCTGCAGTCGGCGCTGAAGCGGGCGGCCGACCACCTGCAGGCCCGGCGCGCCAGCGACCTGGGGGCGCGGCTCGAAAGCCTGCTGGCGGAAGCCGCTCCGTCCGAGCGCAAGCCCGAGCGGCTCGCCGTCAAGGTGGACGGCCGGGTGGTATTTCTCAAACCCGACGAGATCTTCTGGGCCGAGGCGGCGGACAACTATGTGGTCCTGCACCTCGCCGACGCCAGCCGCCTGATGTTGCGCGAAACCCTGTCGTCGCTCGAGGAGCGGCTGGGCGCGGTGGCCTTTGCGCGGATCAACCGCTCGGCCGTCGTGCGGCTCGACCAGGTGAAGGAACTGCAGCCGACTTTTCACGGCGACTACACCGTGGTCCTGCGCGACGGCACGCGGCTGCCGCTCAGTCGGAGCATGCGCGGCCGACTGGAAAAGTTTGCGGACGGCGAACGGTAGGCGCCGCCGGGCGGCGCTCCGCCTTCAGCCCGAGGCGCATCACCACGATCCGAGGGCGGCCCGCCCCAGAATTGTTTCCCCGGTCCCGACTGAGGACAGGGTGGCGGCGCGATGATTGCTTGCCCGGCCAGTCGGAACCGGATCAGGAGCCATCCGCGCGCGGACGGCGCTGCGGCCGAGGCGGGAGCCATGCGCGCCACGGCAGTGTGGGAAGTTCGGGCGAAGCCGTCCGAAGTCTTGCCGATGCGCCGATCCCGGGCCGGAGACAGCTGACAACATGGCCGCCTTGCGCATTCTCATCGTCGACGACGAGCCCCTCGCCCGGGAGCGCCTGCGGGCATTTCTGCAGCGGGATCCGTCCGTGAACATCATCGGGGAATGCGGCAGCGGTCCGGAGGCGGTGGCGGTGATCCGGCGGGACGAGCCGGATATCGTCTTTCTCGACTTGCAGATGCCGGGCTTCGGCGGCCTGCAGGTTGTGGCGGAGATTCCACCCGATCGCCGACCGGCGATCATTTTCGTGACTGCCCACGAGCAATTCGCCGTGGAGGCCTTTGCGGCGCAGGCAACCGACTACCTGCTCAAGCCGTTCGATGCGGACCGGCTGCAGCAGGCGTTGAAGCGGGCCAGGGATTATCTCGGGGCGCGCCGGAACGGCGATCTCGCGACCCGCTTGGAAAGCCTGCTGGAGACGGCGGCGGCGCGGGGGCCCGAGCGGCTCGCCTTCAAGGCCGATGGCCGCGTCGTTTTCTTGCGGCCGGACGAGATCGTCTGGATCGAGGCGGCGAACAACTACTGCATCCTGCATCTCGCCGACGCCAAGCCGCTGATGCTGCGCGAGACCCTGGCTTCGCTCGAGGAGCAACTCGGGGCGATCAACTTCGCCCGCGTCAACCGCTCGGCGATGGTCCACATCAACCAGGTGAAGGAGCTGCAGCCGGCAAAGTACGGCGACTATCTCGTCGTGCTGCGGAACGGACTGCGGCTGTCCCTCAGCCGCAACCTGCGCGGGCGATTGGAGCGCTTCGTCCCGGGGCCGCCCTAAGGGATGGCGTCGCGCCACGGGCACGAGGCAGCGTGCCCTCACCGCCGGCCGAAAGCGGGCCACCTTCGAGTTTCAGCGCTTGGTCCCGCAACGATTCCCATGGGCGCATTCCCGCCCATTCTGTCCCTGCAATGTCCACGCCGCTGCATTCGCACCCTGCCGCCTCGCCGCGCCCGGATTCGGCACCCCACGGTCGAAGGGAGATCGATCGCCGGGCTTTCATATATTCGGCGCTATGGGGAACCTTGGGCGTGGCAGCCGCGCTGGGCCGCCCGGGCCGGTTACTGGCGGAAACTGCCAAGACCGCCGAAGGCGGCGCAGCGGGCTCGGCCGCGGCTCCCGCCGTATTCGCGCAGCCGGAAAGCACTCGCCGGATGGCGGCGTTGCTGGCGCAGATCACGCGCGACGCGGATCCGATGCGCAATCCGTTCCGCAATGCCGAACAGGTGGCGCTGCTGCGGGCGGCGGAGGCGAAGGCGGCCACCGCCGAGGAACTCTTCAAGATCCGTATGCCGCTCGCCTGGCAGCTGTTGGACGCCGGCAAGCCCGAGGAAGCGCTGAAGGCATACGAACAGGTGCAGCAGACGATGCAGGACCAGAACGTTCCGATGAAAGACCGCCGGGAGCCGGAATGGCTGGCGTTCAAGGCAACCTGCTACTTTCGGATGGGCGAGGAGGAAAACTGCTGCGCCCACCACAATGCCGACTCCTGCCTGTTTCCCATCCACGGCGCGGGGGTGCACAAGATCGAACGCGGCTCGCGCGGCGCGATCGCGGTGTTGTCGGAATTGCTCACCAAGTATCCCGGCGACTTGCGCGCCCGCTGGCTGCTCAACATCGCCTACATGACTCTCGGGGAGTATCCCGACAAGGTCCCGCCCGCCTGGGTGATCGATCCGGCGCGGTTCGCCTCCGAATACGACATCAAGCATTTTCCCGATATCGCCGCGCATGTCGGCCTCGATGTGGACGACCTGGCGGGCGGCGTCGTGCTGGAGGATTTCGACAACGACGGGTTTCTCGACGTGATGGTGTCGGCCTGGGGGCTGAACAGCCAGTTGCGGCTCTTTCACAACAACGGGGACGGCACCTTCACCGAGCGCACCGTCGAGGCCGGGCTCACCGGCCTGACCGGCGGCCTCAACATGATCCATGCCGACTACAACAACGACGGTTTCATGGACGTGCTGGTCCTGCGGGGCGCTTGGCTCGGCACAGAGGGGCATTATCCGTGCTCATTGCTGCGCAACAATGGCGACTTCACCTTCACCGACGTGACCGAGGAAGTGGGTCTCCTCCGGTTCCGGCCGACGCAGACCGCGGTGTGGTTCGACTACAATGGCGACGGGTGGCTCGACCTGTTCATCGCCAATGAGTCGAAGGACCGGCACTCGAATCCCTGCGAGCTCTTCCGCAACAACGGCGACGGCACGTTCACCGAGTGTGCGGCGGTGCACGGGGTGGACCTGATCGGGTTTTTCAAGGGCGTCGTCAGCGCCGATTACAACAACGATGGCCGGCCGGATCTTTTTCTTTCGCGCCTGGACGGACAGAAAATGCTCCTGCGCAACGACGGTCCCGCCGGCGCCGACCGGTCGCCGCGCGCGCCCTGGCGCTTCACCGATGTCGCCGAGGCCGCGGGGGTGACCGAGCCGCCGATCTCGTTCAACTGCTGCTTTTGGGACTACAACAACGACGGCTGGCCAGACATCATGGTCAGCGGTTACTGGGTGCAGGATGTCGGCGACGTTGCGGCGGATTATCTCCACCTGCCGAACGCGGGCCAGCGCGCGAAGCTGTACCGCAACAACGGCGACGGCACGTTCGACGATGTCACCAGGGAGTGCGGCCTGGACACCGTCCTGCTCACGATGGGCGGGAACTTTGGCGATCTCAACAACGATGGCTGGCTGGACTTTTACGCCGGCACGGGCAGCCCCGGTCTCGATGTCGTCGTGCCGAACCGGATGTTCCGGAACGACGGCGGCCGGCGGTTCCAGGATGTGACCACGTCGGGCGGCTTCGGCCAGCTCCAGAAAGGGCACGCCGTTGCATTTGGCGACATCAACAACAACGGGACGCAGGACGTCTATGCCGTGATTGGCGGTGCCGTGGAGACGGACCACTACCACAACCAGCTTTTCGCCAACCCAGGTCACGGCAACAACTGGCTCAAGCTCAAGCTGGAGGGGGTGAAGACGAACCGGTGCGCCATCGGCGCGCGGATCAAGGTCGTGGTGCAGACCGACGAGGGCGAGCGGGCGATCCACCGCATTGTCGGCAGCGGCGGCAGTTTCGGCGCCTCGCCGATGCGCCAGGAGATCGGGGTGGGGCAGGCCCGAAGAATCAAGGCGGTGGAGATTTTCTGGCCGGTATCCGGGGAAACCCAGATGCTGACCGGTTTGGAAATCAACCGCTTTTATAACGTGCGCGAGGGCGCAGCCGCCCCCACGGAAATTGCACTCAAGAGCTTCCCATGGCCGGGCGGGATGACGGCTTAGGCTGATGCAATGCCATCAATAATGTCCGCAGTGGTGAATCCTCTCCGCTCCCATCTGAAGCTCGCCCTGATCTTTCTGGCGATAGGCGTGGAGGCGGTTGCTGCCGGAGTGCCCGCTGACCAATCGCCACCGCCACCGTCGGCGCCGGCGCCGGCGCCCGACGGACCCGCCAAAACGGCCGCCCCCCTCGAGGCCTATGCGGCGGTTGGTTCGTCCATTGCGGAGGATATTCACCTTGGCGACCTCGGTTGGAGCGACGCGCAGATCGCCGCGTTTCTCGACGGAGTGCGCGCGGCCGCCCACGGGAAGGGATATAGCGCCGACGATTCCGCCCGGCAATTGTTCGAGGAAATCCGCCGCCAGGTGAAGGAGATCGAAGCACGCGAAAACGCCTACAGCGCCGAGGCGTTCGCACGACCGGGGCGCCTGGCGCAATACCTGAAGGAGGTGCGCAAGCGCTACGGCCTGCAGTTCACGGACAGCGGGTTGGGATATGCGGTCCGGCCCGGACAGGGAGGACCCCGCCCCAGGCCCGGCGACACGGTGGTCGTCACGTGTTCGGCAACCTTGGCCGATGGCACCACGTCGGTGCCGCAACTGGCGGCCAACCACGTCCGGGCCAGGATGGCAAATTTGCTGCCGGGTTTCATCGAGGGGCTCCAGATGATGACCACCGACAGCGAGGCCGTCTTTGTCCTGCCGCCGGCGCTTTCGTTTGGCGCCGGCCGGTGGCCCGAGGGCACGGAGCCGGGCACGCCACTCATCTTCCGCATCACCCTGCACGAAGTGGTCAGTCCAAACTGATCCAGGCGATCGCGCGGCCCAACGCCAATCGGAACCGTTCCAGATCAAACGGCTTGAGGAGGAAATCCGCAACCTGTCCGGCCGTGGCGTTCACGGCAAAGCGTTCATGGGCCGTCATGAGAACGACGGAGGGTCGCCCGGCGACGGGCAGTTTGTCCAGCACCTGCAAGCCATCGCATCCAGGAATCTGCACGTCCAGAAATACGATGTCGGGTTGCTCATCTTGGATCGCCGCAAGCGCGCCGGGGCCGTCGCCGCATTCGCCGATGATATCCACGTTTGCTTCGCTGCGCAGGAACGCGCGGACCCGTTCTCGGGCGAGCGGCTCGTCATCGACGATTAGGATGCGGTGTTTCGGCATGGCAGGGCCTCAATTCAATAGCGGGAACGAAAGTGTTCGCACCACATTGGCGGATGAGGAAGAGACGGGAACAGTCTGGGGACCGGTGGCTGCGGGCGAGGGGTGAAGGACCGCAGGACGTCGGTGAGAGTGCGCGGCCGGCGGACAGGCGCCGCCGGGAATCAGGGCGTGGCCACTCCAGTGGCGGTGAGGATCAGGGTGAAGCATCGGAGAGGGACGGAATGCTCGGAAACCGAACCGTTGGGCCAACGCACGCGGATCTTTTTTGGTGGATTGGAATCGGGATAGCCGAACTGGGCTGCAGCGTCGGACTGGCTGTAGTAACCGGAACCGGCGTGGATCTCGCAGGCTTGCGCCGTGCCGTCCGCCAGCTCCACGGTGACGCGTGCGCCAACGCCAGTCGGGTTTCCCGGGGGGCCGCGCAGGGACACCCGCAACGGATTCCGACCCGGAACCCCATGATTGCGGAAGGCGAGGGTGGAACCGTTGTTCCGGGTCACGAGGAAGTCCGGCCAGCCATCGTGGTTCAGGTCAAGTTCGGCCAATGCCTTGGCGTCACCCGGCACCACGAGGCCCGAATCTGCGGGAGTTGCCGGAATGAAATGGCCGTGACCGTCGCCTCGCAGCAGCTGGCTCAAACCGCCATCGAAACGTCCGACCGACGGAATGGGCGCATAGGAGTTTTGAACCGCGTAGATATCGGCGTGACCGTCACCGTCAAAATCCCCGGCGACGATGCCCTGCAACGGTGCGATCTGGGCGAGGCGGGGCAGCGGTTCGAAGCGAAAGCGGCCATCGGGCTGGCTCAGGAAAACGCCACTGCGGAGTTCCGTCGCGGCGAAGCGGTGCGCGCCGGCGAGTTTCTGCGCGCCAAAGATGTCTCCCAGCGTGGCCCGCGCGTACTGATCGTTGCGGGGAAATCGTTTGAGGACCGAGGGGACCGCGCCAGCCAGGCCCGTTCGACTGCGCCAAGGGTAGAGCTTGTCGCCCTCATAGTACCCTTCGATTGACTGATTCGATCCGTCGCCCTTGAAGTTACCTGAATAAAGCACGGCAGGATGCTCTTCGTCCGCATGGTAGGGCGTGTTTAGTCCGACGTTTCCGGCGACAAAGTCGGGGCGGCCGTCGCCATTGAAGTCAGCGGTGGCGAGGGAGGTCCACCACCCGGTGCCGGCGGCGGCAAAACCGGCCTTTTCCGTCCAATCCTCAAAACCGCGGCCGGAATTGTTGTGGAAATACCGGACATTTCCCCATTCGAGCGCGACGAGCAGGTCCGGCCAGCCGTCGCCGTCGACGTCGCTCCAGAGCGCGGCGGTGACCATGCCGACCTCGCGCAGGCCGGGCGCGAGCACACTGGTCACGTCCTCGAACCGGCCGCCGCGGTTCGCCAGCAGCGCGCTCGGCGGGGCGAGCGGGTATTGCCCGCCCAGGACCCGCCCGCCGATGAAGACCCCGAGCCGGCCGGTGTGATCGAAATCGGCCGCGGCCACGGCGCCGGCGCTGATCGGAAGCGGCGGCAGGGCATCCTCGGGCGCCGGGCGGAAGCCGCCCCGGCCGTCGCCCAGCAGGAGCCGCGGTTGGTATTCGGGCGCACCGGCGGGAAGGGCATTGCCGCCCCTCGTCACGAGCAGGTCTTCCTTGCCGTCGCCGTCGGCGTCAAAGAACAGCAGCGGACCGTCGTCAACCGCGCCGACCGGCAGGAGCGTGCTGGTGTCGGCGGCCGCAAAGGGTCCACCTGCCGGCGCGACCAGGACCGCCGCCGGCGTCAGCGTGGTTCCCCCGACCGCCACAAGGGCCGACTCGCCATCGGCCGTTTGGCCGACGGCGAGGCTTGGGCCGCGGCGGTTGAGGCGGACGGGGATCAGCTTCTGCACGTAGGTCTCGTCCACCGGCTCCTCGCGAGACCGCAGGGCGAGTCCGGCGGACTGGCTCACTTCGGAGAATTGCGCGGCCGGCGGCGGTTCCGCGGGCGGTACCGGCGCCGGACCGCCGGGTTCGGTGACCACGAATCTCCGGTCGACGGGCAGATTGGTGAACACCTGCTCGTGACCGCTTGGCCAGGTAACAACCATGCGCTGGATGGAAGTGTCCTCGCCCAGGCCAAAATGAAGCGCGGGTTCACTACTGGACATGTATCCTCGCGCGAGCACGAGCGGACGCACCTGCACGCCCAGGGCGCTCTCGATCCTCACCAGCGCGCCCACCCCGAAACGATTGGACCGGTTTCCCCGGAGGTCGACGATCACGCGGTGGCCGCTGTCGTTTTCGTTGCGCAGCACCGCAAGGCCGCCCTCGTAATTGGTATAAACGAGGTCAAGATTGCCGTCCCCGCTCAGGTCACCGAAGGCGGCGCCGAAGGCCACTCCGGTCTGCCCCAACCCCCAACGTTCGCCAACGTTTTCGAACTCGAGGTTGCCCCGGTTGCGAAAGGCCAGATGAGCCTCCCGCAGGATCGGGCTTTCGCGCATGATCCGGATCCGCTCGGCCGCCGTTTCGGCGTGCATGAGGCGCTGATCGAGGTCGGGACTCGGGTCGCGATTGAACCCGTTGGTCACGAAAAGATCGAGGCGCCCGTCATTGTCGAGATCCTCAAAACGGACTGACCAGGTCCAGTCGGTGGCGGCAACGCCGGCCAGGTACGCCGCCTCGAGGAAGCGGCCGGTCCCGGTGTTGAGAAACAGCGCGCTTCGATGGTACTTGGGGGTCGAGACGGCATTGTCCGCCTCCTCGGCCTTTCCGCGCGCCTCGGCGATCGAGTTCTGGTCCTTCTGGTGGGTGGTCGCCGCCATGTCGGCGACGAGGAAGTCGACCAGCCCGTCGTTGTTGAGGTCGCCCAGGTCTGCGCCCATCGACGAAAACGAGGTGTGCGGCAAGACCCGGTCCATTGCGTCGGTAAAGGTGCCGTTCCGGTTGTTGCGGTAAAGCTTGTCGGGCTTCCCATAGTCGTTGGCGACGTAGAGGTCGGGCCAGCCGTCGTTGTCGAAATCCCACCAGGTCGCGGAATGGCTTTGCGCCTCTCCGCCGATCCCGGCCGGCCCGGTCACGTTGGTGAACGTGCCGTCGCCGTTGTTGTGGAAAAGATAGCCGCGCTGGCCGTTCGGGTGTTGGGCGCAGCTCAGGAGATTTGTCGCGATATAAACGTCGAGCCAGCCATCGCGGTCGTAGTCGCAAAAGGCCGCCATGACGCTCGAGTCCTTCACGTCGAGCCCGCACGCATGGGCCATCTCCTTGAACGTACCGTCCCCTTGGTTGATAAAGAGAAGATTGGGTGCGTTGAACCGGCAGACATAGAGGTCGAGCCGGCCGTCGTTGTTGACGTCGACAAAAGTGGCGCCCTCATTCCACACACCGCGCGCGCCGCCGACCCCGGCCTTTTCGGTAACGTCCTCGAACCGGTAGCCGCCGAGATTTCGGAACAGGCGGCAACCGGCGGTCTTGCTGACAACAAAGATGTCCGGCCGGCCGTCGCCGTCATAGTCCCCGATGGCCACACCCGTGCCAATCGAGCCGCCTTCGAATTCCTGGTAGAGATCGCCCCACATTCTGGGATCGTCGTAGTTGTTTTCGGTCCGCACGCCGGTTTCCTCCGCGGGGAGCTGGACGAACATCGTCTGTCCGCGCGGTGGGGGCCGGGCCGCCAAAGGCCGGCTGGTGATGCCAGCTCCGGGAGGGGCGGCGCGGCCGACAGTTTCGGCCAACAAGGTTCCGGCGACCAGGGTCCAAAAGACAGCGCAGCCCGTCGCCGCTCGCCTGATCGATCCCGCCGCGGCCGACTGGTCGGGCGGACCGGCCTTCGCCTCTTTTTTCGGCGACAGACGTCGGAGCGGGGACCGCAGAGAGAAGGGCATGAGCCGCCACGTTGGGAAGCCGGGGCTCCATTGGAACAATCCAGTGTCCAAGCGCTGAATATCAATGGCATCGTGCCGTCGGCCGGTGGCCAAATCACCGCCGCCGCGCGCCCAATTCAGCGGGGTTCACGGGTGGACTCAGGCGGCGGAGCCGCTTCGCAGGTGCCGGCCCCGGCTGGCGGCGGTTCGTCCCCGATTGGCGGCAACTCGCCCCTCCGGTGTTTTCGCCCCGGGCGAAAACCGCATGGTCCCGCCTGACCTCCCCACGATCGCCGCCACACACCGGCGACCACCCCGAGACCTTGGCATACCTATGAAACTACCCCGCCTCCTTGTTGCGGCGCTTGCCGCCTGCGCATTCGCCAGCCCCCTCGTCAACGGCGCCGACAACGCTGTCCTCTATTGGAACAACCAGGCGCTCGACGCCACCCGGCTCGCGCGCAACCCGCCGCCGATGTCGTCGTTCTTTTTTGCGACCTTCCACGCCGCGATCTTCGACGCGGTCAACGGCATCACCCGAACCCACCACGGCTGGCTGGTCAACGATCCGGCTCCTGCCGGTGCCGACATGGACGCCGCGGTCGCCGGTGCGGCCCACACCGTCATGATCGCGCTCTGGAGCGCGACCTCCAACCCGCACAACCTGCAGGTGGCCTACGAAAAGGCGCTCGCGGCAATTCCCGACGGGCAGGCGAAAACCGACGGCATTGCCTGGGGCGAAAAGGTCGGAGCTGCCGTCCTCGAGAAGATTTCGAAGGCGGGCTACAACAAGCCGATCCCCGGGAAGTATTCGAGCACCGAGCCCGGCAAGTGGCGCGAGACGCCAGCCGCCTTCCGGCCGCCCCTGTTGCCGTACTGGGGCAAGGTCACGCCATTTGTCCTGTCCTCGCAGGACCAGTTCCGCTGCCCGCCGCCCGAGTCTCTCGGCTCGGCTGAATACGCCGAGGAGCTGGCTTTTGTCGCCAAGCGCGGCGTGCGCGACAATGCCGACCGCACCGAGTACGAGACACTCAGCACGCCGTTTTGGAACGACGACCTCGGGACCAGCACCCCGCCGGGCCACTGGAACATGATCGCGGAGGATCTGGCCCGCCGCAATCACCTCGGGGTTCCCGAATGCGCCCGGCTCTTCGCCCTCCTGAATTTCGGGCAGGCCGATGCCGCGATCTCCTGTTGGGAGACCAAATTCTATTACAACGTCTGGCGCCCCGAGACGGCCCTCCGCGAGATCAACCCGCAACTCAACCCGAAGGCCGAGACCATTCCCGACTTCATTCCCAACATGCCTTCGCCGCCGTTCCCGTCCTACACGTCGGGCCACAGCACGTTTTCCGCAGCGGGTGCGCGGAGCCTCGCCCTGTTCTTCGGCTCCGATGACATCGAGTTCTCCGTGACTTCCGATGCGCTCCCGGGATCGGTGCGCACGTTCAAGAAGCTCTCGGATGCCCAGAAGGAGGCCGGGATGAGCCGGGTCGTCGGGGGAATCCACACGATGTCGGACAATCTGGAAGCCCAGAAGGCCGGCCTGAAGATTGCCGATTGGGTCTTTGAGCACGCTTTGCTCCCCCTGCAGAAATAAGGCCAGTCGACGTCCACGAGTTCCCGCATGTTGTCAGGAGGAAAAGCTGTGCGTTCCGTTGAGGCCTCCGGGGCCGCACTCGACACCATTCTGCGAGTGGGCCTAGCCGGCTGCTTTGTCGGCCACGGCGCCTTCGGCTTCATTACGAAGGCCGCCTGGGTGCCGTATTTCGCGGTCGGCGGCGTCGGCGAGCCGCTCGCCTGGCGCCTGATGCCATGGGTGGGGGCAATGGACATAGCCGTCGGCCTGCTCGCGCTGGCTTGGCCGTGCCGGGCGGTGTTGCTTTGGGCCGTGGCCTGGGCGGTATGGACCGCGCTGCTGCGGCCCCTATCCGGCGAGTCGTGTTGGGAATTCTGGGAACGGGCGGGCAACTACGGCGTGCCGCTGGCGCTGCTGGTGATGACCGGCTGGCGCGGCGCGGTCTTCACCCGGTTGGCGCCGGACGGGACGCAGCTCTCCGCCAAAGTCCGACTGCGACTCGCCTGGACGCTGCGACTCGTGACTTTCACGCTGCTGGCCGGCCACGCCGGATGCACCTTGCTGAATCCGCACGGCTCGTTTCTCAGGAATTTCACCGCGATCTGGCCGCAGGGGCCCGCCGGCGTGGTCCCCGCCGTCGGCTTTGTCGATCTCGCCCTCGCCCTCGGGGTGCTCGCCGGGCCGTCGGCGCCCCTGCTCGTCGGCGTCTGCCTCTGGAAGGTGGCGACGGAAATGACGTTTCTGGCAGCGGGGGCGCCCGTGTGGGAAGTGATCGAGCGGTTTGGCAGCTACGCCGCGCCGCTGGCCCTCGCCTACCAACTTTCGAAGTCACGGCCCGCGCTCGCGCGAAGGCCAAACCATTTGCCTGCGACCTGAAACCCCAGCCCACGCCATGCTCAAGCCCATCCACGCCCTCGCTCTGCTGGCCGCCGCAAATGCCCTTGCGGCCGACGCGCCCTCCTACACGGCGGTTCCCCTGCACGCGCGGACGCCCGCCGCGGCCGGGGCCAAGCCGTTCGAAGTACTCGATCCGGCCGCCTGCGGCGTGACCGTGCCGAACGTCTTCAACGACCCCCGTATGTGGGGCGAACGCTTCCGCGAGCTGACGCTCGGGGCGGTCGAGACCGGCATCGCCGTGGCGGATTTCGACCGGGACGGCCTAGTCGATATCTTCGTCGTGTCCAAGAACGGCCCGTGCGCGCTCTACCGCCAGACGGCGCCCTTCAAGTTTGTCGACATCGCCCACGCCGCCGGCGTGGCCTGCGACGCCGAGGCCTCGAGCATCACCGGCGCCAGCGTGGTCGACATCAACCAGGACGGCTGGCCCGACCTCTACGTCTGCCGCTACGACGCCCCGAATCTGCTTTTTGTAAACAACAAGGACGGCACCTTCACCGAGTGCGCCAAGGCCTACGGGCTCGATATCAAGGACGCCTCCGTGCACGCCTCGTTCGCGGACTACGACCGTGACGGCTTCGTCGACTGCTACCTCGTCACCAATATCCTCGATTTTTCCAAGGCCCCCCAGGGCCGGAAGAACTACCTGCTCCACAACGACGGCAACGGGCACTTCACCGATGTCACCGCGAAATCAGGCATCTGGGGCCTGACCCAGGGCCACACCGCGATCTGGGTGGACGTCAACCACGATGGCTGGCCGGACATCTATGTCGCCAACGATTTCGAGACGCCCGACCGGCTCTACCTCAACAAGGGCGACGGCACGTTCGTCGACGTGGTCGACGAGCGGCTGCCGCACGTCACGTATTTCTCGATGGGCGCCGATGCGGGCGACATCAACAACGACGGCCTGATGGATTTCTTCATCACCGACATGCGGGACCGCAACCACCAGCAGTTTGCCGCCGGCATGGAGGAGATCGGCCGCGGCCTCTGGGAAATGGAGCGGGTCACCGACCTGATCCCGCAGTACATGTGGAATGCGGTTTATCTCAACACGGGCACGGACCACTTCGAGGAGGCCGCCCATCTCACCGGCATGGACGCCACGGGCTGGACGTTTTCGACGCGGCTCGGCGACCTCGACAACGACGGCCGCCTCGACGCATTCCTGACCTGCGGCATGATCCGCAACTTCATCGACGCCGATCTCGTCGACAAGCAGAACGTCGCGCCGACGCTCACCGCCCGCGCCAACGTCTGGAAGAATTCGCAGCCGCGCCAGGAGACCACCCTGGCCTACCACAACCTCGGCGACCTCAAGTTCGAGGATGTCTCGGCCGCCTGGGGCCTCGACCACAAGGGCGTCAGCTTCGGCTGCGTCCTGGCCGACTTGGACGGCGACGGCGACCTCGACATCATTTTCGCCAACTACGACGCGCCGCCGACGATCATCCGCAACCACACCGTCACCGGCCACCGCGCCATCGTCAAACTCGCCGGCCGGGCGCCCAACCTTGACGGGCTCGGTTCCGAGGTGCGCATCGAGACCGCCTCGGGCGTGCAGGTGCGGCAGCTCTATACGGAACGCGGCATTGTCTCCAGCGACCTGCCGCAGATGCACTTCGGACTCGGCAACGACACGACCATCAAAAAGATGACCGTTCGCTGGCCGCGCGGCCAGGTGCAGGTGCTCGAGAACCTGCCCGCCGACCAGCTGCTGACCATCGCCGAGCCGCCCCTGCCGGACGGGGCGAAGCCGCCGCCGGCGATCATCAAGGCCCCGCCGGCGCCCGACGCGCTGTTTGCCGAGACTGCCGCCAGCCACGGCCTCAAGCATGCGAACTCGTTGCGGCCGTTCGATGAATTCACCCGGCAGCGCCTGCTCCCGCGCCGCTTCAACGGCCAGGGTCCCGCCATCGCGGTGGCCGACGTCAACGGCGACGGCATCGATGACGTGTTTGTTTCCGGCACCGCCGGAACGGCCGGCGAGCTCTTCCTTGGCCAGCCCGACGGCACCTTCAAGGCGGCGGCCGACCAGCCGTGGTCCGCGGCGGCCGAGGCCGACGGCGCCGGCGCGGTTTTCCTCGACCTCAACGGCGACGGGCATCCCGATCTGCTCATCGCGCAGGGCGGCATCCAACAGGACGCGGGCGACGCGCGCCTGAACGACCAGCTCTACCTGAACGACGGGCATGGCCACTTCACGCCGGCCCCCGCCGGCACGCTGCCGGCCGACGGCGAGAGCACCGGCGCGATCGCGGTGGCCGATTACGACGGCGACCACAAGGTCGACGTGTTTGTCGGCGGCCGGGTGGTTCCCGGGCATTATCCGGACACCCCGCGCAGTTTCCTCTATCACAACGTGGGCGGAAAGCTGGTGGACGTGACCGACCAGGTCGCGCCCGGCCTGCGGCAGATCGGCATGGTCACCGCGGCCACTTGGTGCGACGTCGACCACGACGGCCGGCCCGACCTGCTGCTCGCGCTGGAATGGGGCCCGATCGCCTATTTCCACAATAACGGCCACGGCTTCGAGAACTGGACGGCGAAGGCCGGCCTGGCCGGCATCACCGGCTGGTGGTGCAGCCTGGCCGTGGCGGATGTCGATGGCGACGGCCGGCTCGACATCATTGCCGGCAATGTCGGCCTCAACACGAAGTATCACGCCACCGCGGCCGAGCCGACGGTGCTTTTCGCCGGCGACTTCGACGGCAACGGCAAGAGCCAGCTCATCGAGGCGCAATACCAGGACGGCAAGCTCTTCCCGGCCCGCGGTCGCAGCAAGCTGGCCTACTCGTTCCCGTGGCTCCCGAAAAAGTATGCCACCTACCAGTTGTACGCCCAGGCGACGGTCGAGGACGTCTTTGGCGCCGACCATCTAGCCAAGGTGCGGAAGCTCGCCGCCACCGAACTCGCCAGCGGCGTGTTCTACCAGCAGGCCAACGGCACCTTTAAGTTCTCTCCCCTGCCGCGGATGGCCCAGCTTGCCCCGATCAACGCGATCGTGGCGCGGGACCTCGACGGCGACGGCAAGCTCGATCTCTACTGCGTCGGCAACAGCTTCGGTCCCGAGCCCAGCACCGGCCGCTTCGACGGCAGCCTCGGGGTGCTTCTGAAGGGCAACGGCAAGGGCGGATTCACCCCCATTCTGCCGGCGAAGTCGGGCCTCAGTGTGACCGGCGAGGCGCGGGCGGCGGCGGTCGTCACGCTCGGCGGCTCCAAGCGGCCCGCGCTCGTGGTTGCGCGCACCGAAGGCCCGCTGCTGCTCTTCACACCGGCCAAGCCCTGAGGAAAACAAAATTCCCGGGCCCGCAGAAAGGCTTCTCCTCCATGAGAACGTTTCATCGCCGCATGAATTGATTGATGAGTCGACGGACCCGCCGGAGACGACCCTGGCAGGTTTCGTGCGAATCCGACGCTCCACCTGATTTACCCATGCAAACCAAACCTAACACCGTCTTGTTGTTCCTCTTCGCCGCCGCCTCGGCGTGCGCCCAGTACGCTCCACCGTCTCCAGCGCTCCCGGTTCCGGGGGTGATCGACGACTATCTCCGGAAGGCCAGCGCCGATTTCAAGGCCTGGGACATCGGCGTCAATGAACGCATCCGCGGCGAGGACAAGTCGGCGGCGGGCACGACGCATGCCGGCTCGAATTTCGATTTCTCCGCCAAGCCGCCGACCCCGAACAGTAACTCCTACTGGCTGTCCCGTCTGATGGCTCGCGTCGGCTACACCGGCGACTGGATCTCGGCCGTGGTCGAGGTGCGGCAAAGCTATTCGTTCAGCGACAACCGCTACACCGGCACCGCGCCGGGCAAGGCGTTGACCGAAAACGACGGACCGGCCCAGTTGGAAAAGGCCTACGTGCAGATCGGGGATCTGAAGAAGTTCCCGGTGCTGGTCAAAGTGGGCCGCCAGGAACTGGCCTATGGCGACCAGCGGCTGGTCGGACCCGCCTGGTGGCTGAACACGCCGCATACCTTCGACGCCCTGAAGGTGCGCTATCAAAACTCCTCGGTCGGCGTCGACCTGTTCACCGCCGGCTTGGTGTACACGAGCCAGGGCCATTTCAACAAATCGAACTCACAGGACGAGCTCTCCGGCGCCTATTTCGATTTTCCGGGCCTGTCGAAAAAGAACGTGATCGAGTCCTATCTCTTCGCGCGCAATGTCAGTCGCGGCATCGTCACCGACGACTGGAGCAAGGTGCCCGCCCCCTTCCGTTTCACCGCGCCGCAGGACCTCTACACCTTCGGATTCCGGGCGAAGTCGAAGCCCGCGGCCTACGGTCCGTGGGACTACGGCCTTGAGGTGATGCTGCAGGCCGGCGACCGCACCGCAGTCTTCCCGGCGACCACCGTGGCGGCGGCGAAGGTCGCCCCGCGCCTGGCCCAGAACGCGTGGGCGTTTGTCGTCCAAAGCGGCTACACGTGGACGGCGAACCCCATGAAGCCCCGGCTGGCGCTCATCGTGAGCGGCGCGTCGGGCGACCACAATTCCGCCGACCATGACAGCGAAACCTTCCAGAACATGCTGCCGTCCAACCACGGCCTCTACGGGGCCATGGATCTTTCGGGTCTGCAGAACATCATTGACTGGCGCCTGTCGGCCACGATCAAGCCCAGCGCGAAGTTCAGCGTGGCGCTCGACGTGCACCAGCAGTTTCTCCAGACGACGAGTGATTTCTGGTACAACGTCGCGGGCGTCCCGAGGAACACGGCGGGCGCCGCGCCCGGCAGCGGCAAGGGCTTCAACATCAATCCCGGTTACAGCGCGGACCTCGGACATGAGGTCGACCTGATCGGCGGCTACACGGTGGTGAAGGGGTTGCTGCTCGAGGCCGGGGTGGGGCACTTCTACCGCGGCGAGTACGTCAAGGAGTCCTTCCGGGTGACCGGCTCAAAGGACGCGACCTACTGCTACGTGCAGGCCACGATCAATCTCTGAGCGGGCGGCCGCGAGTTCCGGACGAACGGAGCTCGCGGCCGAAAAAAGAAACCCGAGCCGATGATGGCCCGGGTTGTGACCCAACCGACGGCGGTTGGGTCGGCGGCCGCACAGCTCAGAAGTTAACCTGCATCTGGCTGCGGATGCCGTCGGATTGGGCCTTGGCCGCGGCTCCGGTGACCTTGTCGTTCGACTCGCCGTGGGTGTAGCCGATCTGGAATTTGACGTCGTTGCCCTTGATGTACCAGTTGGCGCCGAAGTACCACTCGCTCAGCGTGTTCATGGTTCCACCGCTCGGGGCCGAGCGGATGCCGTCGGAAATCGCGACGCCGCGGTGATCGGAATCGACATAACTGTAACGCACGACCGCTTCCCAGGCCGGGGTAATCTTGTAGGCCGGCTGGATCCAGTAGCCGCTCGGGCTGGAGTTGGCGCCGGCGACGGCGGCCGAACCGGCATCGTCCTTGGCCTGCTCCCATTCCGCCATGATGTTCAGCGGGCCCGCGGTCACGTCGGCATAGACGCCGCTCAGACGGATGTTCTTTTCGTTGCCGATGGTCGCGCCCGGTCCGCCCTGGTCGGGGAGGAAGCCGCCTTCGTAGGCAACCTTGTAGCTGCCGCCCTTGAACTTTCCGCCGTAACCGATGGTGCCATAATAGGCGAAAGCGTTCGTGGTGGCGCCGCCCGTGGTGCCGACGCCGCCCAAGCCGTTTACCGTGATGGCATTGGTTCCACCGTCGCCGCTGTATTCGTTGCGCTCCGGATTGGTGATGGCGAGGTTATAGAAGAAACCCTCGGCCGAGCCGCTGACAAACACGCCGGTCCGGTAGCTTGAGGCGCCGAGGCGGCGGCCATTGTTGGTCCCGTCGATGTAATTGGTGATGACCGAGCGCTCGATGGCCCGGAGGTTTCCGCTGGAGATCAATTCCTCGTAGCCAAACGGAGCCTTCTCAAATCCGGCGTCGATGGCGAAAAGGTCGCTTTGCTTCCATTGGATGAACGCCTTGTCGAACGAGGCGTTCGCGAGGTCATAATTAAGCACCCCGCTGAAACCGTCGCCGTATTGCGCAGTCATCCCGACATACATCCGGCGAAGGAGGAAATGCTCGGTCGAAACCGGATTTGGCGCTCCATTGATGGAGGTGCCAATTCCGACGTATTGCGCCTGGAAACGCCCCGATAGGGACAACTTGAGGAGGTTCTTGCTTCCGGTGGTGACCTCGGTCCCGGAGGCCTTGGCCGCCTCCTTGGTGATTTGCGCCGCCTCGTCGGCGGTGAGCACGCCCTTCTTGATCAAGGCATTGATGAGCGCGTCGGTGCTCTGCGCGAAGGCAGGGATGCCGGTGAGGAGCGCGGCTGAGAACAGGAGCAGACAGGTGCGGGGGAGTTTTCGAAACATGGGGAACGTGGGTCTTGAATCGTCTGTTACGGCACATTTCCCCGCTCCTGAATGTACTTTTGGGCCGGGTTGGGCTCGCGCGCGCCCCGCGAAGATCCGCTTCCGCGGGGAATCGGAGGCCGGAGGGAGCCGCCGGCCAATTTGGGCCGTGGGCGGGGAATTGCGGGAACCCGCGGCCGGCGAACGGGTAGGGAGCGGCGATCGACGGTCGCCTTGCCGATTTGTCCCGAGGCTCGGCCCGAATGGCTCAAGTGTGGGTGAAACGCGCCGATGCACTTGGCTTGGGGCTGGCGCACCAACCGGTCCCGCCGGCTCCCCCTCTTCGCCCTCATGCAACCGTCCACCATCTCCCAGCGAGTCGTTGCCGGCTTCGCCGCCCTGCTGCTGATCACGATCCTGCTCGGCGGTTACGCCTATTCGCGACTGGCCAGTCTGCAAATGACCTCGGCCAAAGTGACCCAACAGGCCATGCCAACGGTCATTGTCCTCGGACAGATCCGGTCGCTGGTGAAAGAGAATTTCAGCAACACCCTTCGGCACGCCCTCACGGATCCGGCGAACAGGAACCAGCTTGCCGAGATTGAGGCCTTGATGAAGAGCATCAGCGCGGAGACCACCGCCCAATACACGACGCTCGAGCGATTCCTGACGGATCCCAAAAGCCGCGAGAATTTCGCCAGGATCAAGCCAATCCGCGAGGCTTACACCACCAAGCGCGCCGAGATCGTGAAGATCAGCAATACCGTCTCCGCGCAGGAAATGGATGTGTTGATCACGGGACAGCTGCGGCCGCTTTACCTGAATTACCTCACCGCGATTGAAGAAATGACCTCGGCCAGCACCGAACTGGGCCGGGCCGTCTCCGTCGAGGTCGACACGTCTGTCGCCGCGGCAAAGCGCTGGATCCTGGCCAGCCTGGCCCTGGCCACCGTCACCGGCGCCGCCATCGCGGCCTTCATCATCTCCGGCACGTCGCGCGTGCTGACCCGGTTCACCCGCCAGCTCTCGGACGGCTCCGCGCAGGTGGCGGCGGCGGCCGGCGAAGTGAGCTCCGCGAGCCAGTCCCTCGCGGGTGGGGCGAGCGAGCAGGCGGCTTCGCTGGAGGAAGCCAGTGCGTCGCTCGAGGAGATTGCCAGCATGACCAAGCGCAACGCCGAGTCGGCCGGCCGGGCAAAGCAGCTGGCCAACCAAACGCGGTCCGCGGCGGAAACGGGCGCCGGCGACGTCGAAGCCATGAACTCCGCAATGGACGCGATCAAGGCGTCATCCGACAACATCGCCAAGATCATCCGGACGATCGACGAAATCGCCTTCCAGACCAACATTCTCGCGCTCAATGCCGCGGTCGAGGCGGCGCGCGCCGGCGAAGCTGGGGCCGGCTTTGCGGTGGTCGCCGAGGAGGTTCGCGGCCTGGCCCAGCGTTCCGCCGCCGCCGCCCGGGAAACGGCCGGGAGGATCGAGGACTCCATCGCGAAGAGCGAGCACGGCGTGCAGATCTCGTCCAAGGTGGCCGGTTCGCTGGAGGAGATCGTCCAGAAGGCCCGCCAGGTCGACTCGCTGGTTGCGGAGATCTCGCAGGCCTCCCAAGAGCAGTCGCAGGGCATCGGCCAGGTGCTGACCGCCGTCACGCAAATGGACAAGGTCACCCAGTCCAACGCGGCCAGCGCCGAGGAAACCGCGGCGGCGGCCGAGCAGCTCAACAGCCAGGCGTTTTCGATGGACGCCGCCGTGGCCCAGTTGCAGGGCCTCATCGGAGGAAGGCGGGCAACCGGGGCCCACCCGCGGCCCGCCTCCACCCCGACCGTGAATCGCCCGGCCCGTCCGCCGGGAAGGTCGCGGGCACCCGCCCCGCATTCGCCGAATCCGGCCCCGCCCGCCGCCGTCGGCCCCGACGGCGAGACATTCCGCTAGACTGACGTTTCGGCGTGGGTGCCAGGCTATTCGTTGCCCGGCGAGAGCATCATCTCTGCGCGCGTCGGGGCGACGTGCTGGTCGATCCGCTCGCGGACGACGCGCAGGCTTTCGCCGACGAGCGCGCCCATGGTGGCGCAGCGCCGGAATCCGTCCGCCTGGAAATGCATGGCCAGGCCTTCGCGCAGGGAGAGCACGTTGGCTTCCGGCGCGATGGCGTCCTGGTCCATGGCCTGCAGCAGGAGCTGGAGCCGCGATCGGGCGAGCTCGGCCCGCTGCAGCAGGAGGGTCTGCTCCTCGCGCTGGTACTGGTAGGCGGTCTGCGCATGCAGGTGCTTCGCGCAAAACTCCACCAACGGGAGGTTCTCCTTGAAGAACTGCGGCAGGTAGAAGTTCTTCCGGCCATTGTAGGCCTGCTGGTCGAAATCCATCGCGCGGAGCCGCACCTGCCAGCCCTCGAAATCCGGCGTGAGCACGACGACAAAATTGTAGCTGCGCATGTCACCCAGCAGGCGAAGGAAACAGCGCTCGTTGAACTTCACCAGTTCCTTGGCGATGCGGATGGGCTTGAGCTCGCGGCTCTCGAGCCAGCGTTCGATGAAGACATCGCCCGGGATGCCCGCGATGTGCTCCTCGACCAGCGTGTTGTCGTGCGTGAGGTAGTTGAGCCGGTTGGGGGAAAGCAGGTGCTCGAGCTCGAGTCCATACACCCGCGAGGCATCGGCCTGCTTCACGTAAAAGTAGTCCGGATTGTCGTTGTAAGCATTCACGATCCGGATCCGGAACGGCATCGAGTTGCCGAAGCTGCAGAAGTCCACCCGGTCGATGTAGAGGTGCTGCATCACCGAGAAATCGCCGTCGACCTTCAGCAGGGCGTAGATGCGCTTCAGGTCCTCGTTGAGCGCGGCCATGTCGGTCGTGTGATAGACCACGGTCTCCCACAGCGTGCTGCGTCCCTCGGTGTCGGCCAGGGGCATCGCCTCATGGAAATGCCGCAGACGGTCATAGGTGACGGGCAGCCCGCGCTCGCGGCGGTATTTCTGCAGGTAGCCGCGCAGCGGCCCGCCGATCGGATAGCTCGGTTTCCGCTGCGTGCGCTGCCGGGCGTTTTCCGCCATCGGGTCCATGGGGTCAGGCTAGCCGGCGGCCCGCGCGACGCAACCCCGCGGACGCCAGGCCGTGGCGGTGTCGCGCAGGTTCGACGGGTGTCTTGTAACCGGCCTCGCTGAGGCCGGTCCGTATCTCCGGGCCAGCCGACGACGCTCTGCACCCGGCGCCGCCAAGGCTTTGCACTCGGCGCGACCCGGCTCGTTGTTTCCCGGGCGCAGGTCCATCATCCGGGGTCAACGACCCCGGCTACATCTCTTGTGAAGACGCTCCAGCTGCGTCAACCAGCGCCGCCCAGCAGACGTTCGCAGAGGCGGATGAGCCGGATGCGGAGGGGCTGGCTGCGCTCCGCAAATTCCCGCTGGTGCGCCTCGTATTCTGCGCGGCCCTCCGGGGTCTCGATGGCGATCGGCGCGCAGCCGAGCGCCCGCAGGTCGTACGGGCTGGCCCGCATGTCGACCGCGCGGATGTCCCGCGCCAGCGCGAAGCAGTCCGCCGTGAGCTCGGACGGTGTGAACGGCGCGAGCTTGAAGGCCCATTTATACAGGTCCATGTTGGCGTGGAGGCAGCCGCGCTGCTCGTTCAACGAGGCGTCGGCCCGCTCGGGCTGCAGCCGGTTGAGCGGCCGCGCGGCGGGCGTGAAGAAACGGAAGGCGTCGAAATGCGTGCAGCGGAGCGGCTGCGCCTCGACGATTCGCGCAATCTCGGCGGGCGCGAAGCGCAGCGGCCACGCCGCGTGGCGGATCTCCTCCGCCGGCAACCGGTAAACCATCGCCCACTCGTGCAGGCCGAAGCAGGCGAACTGCGGCGGCCTTTCCTGCGTGTTGCGCAACAGGCCGAGGAGCCAGAGCAGCGTGGTGCGGCGACCGGCGTCGAAGGCGGCGACGTTCAGCGTCACCCCGTCCGCGGTCTCGTGGTACTCCGGCCAGCCGAGGTACTCACGGGCGCCCTCGCCGGAAAGCACCACGTCGGGACCGGGGTGCCACCGCTGCAGCCAGGAGGGACGAAACCGGTAGTATTCAAACAGAAAATCCTCCACCGGGTGCTTCTCGCCGCGGGCGCGGCGCGCGCGATGCGGATCGACCCACGCGCGGACCCGCTGCTCGTGCGCGCGCCGTCGCTCCCGCCATTCGGGCTCGGCGAGGAGGGTCAGCGCAATGGAACCGACGCTCACGGCCAGACGACCAGTGCCGTGCCGAGCAGGATCAGCGCGCAACCCGCGGCCGCCCGCAGGCTCAGCGACTCGTGCAGGACCACGAAGGCCAGCACCAGCGTGAGGGCGAGGCTGAGCTTGTCCACCGCGCTGACCAGCGAGGCCGGGCCCGCCTGGAGCGCGCGGAAATAGAACAGCCACGAGGCGCCGGTGGCGCAGCCGGACAGGACGAGGAAGCCCAGCGAGGTGCGCGGGATGGCCGCGACGGCGCCGAGATTGCCCTGCACGGCCACCACGCCCCAGGCCAGCACGAGGACCACCACCGTCCGGACGGCCGTCGCCACGTTCGAGTCAACGCCCTTGACGCCAAGCTTGGCGAGAATGGCGGTCAGGGCGGCAAAGGCCGCCGAAAACAGCGCGTAGATCCACCACATGCCCGCAGTGTGGCCGAAAATCAGCCCGCCGCCAGCAGCAAGCGGCGCACACCCTCGATGGGCGGGTCGGTCAGGAAAAAGTACTCCACGTTCCACGCGTGGGTCTCGGCGAGCACGCGGAGGGCGGTCACCGCCGGAGGGCTGTTGAGCAACGCGCCGCTGACGCTGCACGGCACCGCCGGGCCCGCAAAGAGCCGGGAACTGACCAGCCGCGCCTGCTCCACCATCTCGCCGAGCGTCGCGGTCAGCGCGGCCTGGGCGGGCGGGCAGCCCTTTTGCGCCAGCTCGATCACCTGCGGGGCAAAGCGGGCGATCTCGGCGTTGGCCGCCACCTCGTTGTAAAGATACCGCGTCAGGCTGATCGCGTCGGTCAGTCCGAGGTGGGCTTGCAGTGCCGTGCTGAGTTCGGTCGGCCGGGCCCAGCCCTGCAGCTCGAGCAGGGCGTGCGCGATGCCGCGGCGCCCGAGATCGAAGGCGCTGCCGGGATCTCCCAGCTTCCAGCCGAGCCCCCCGGCATAGTGGATCACGCCGTCGGCGGTGCGGGCGGCGACAAACGAGCCGGTCCCCGCATGCAGCACCAGGCCGGGCCGGCCCTTGGTCGCCAGTTCGACGACCGGGACCGAATCCGGTGCGGTCGTGACCTGGCCGAAGCCGGTGAGCACCGCGGCGGTCTCGTGCCAGAACGCGGGGCTGCCCGCCATGAAGAGCAGCGTGTGGCTGATGGCATGGCTGCCGCGCAGGTTCGCCAGCGCCTCGCTGATGATGACGCGCGCCATTTCCGATCCGACATGGCTCGGGTTGCAACCGGGCGCGGTCTGCCGGCTGACAACCACCCCCGCGGAATCGACGAGGATCAATTCCGTCTTCGTACCGCCTCCATCAACGCCGATCTTGAAGCTCATGAGGTCACACTAAGAAGCGAAGGAGCCAGGAATCCAGACTGGAGCAATGCCAGGAGAACCACGCATTGACACGAATGAACACGAATTGGCGGGAAGGGAGCAATGGCCGGCTTGAGGACTGGATTGCAGGGTTGGGGCGTTGATCTATCCCGGGCCTCGGGAGCGGCCGGTTCAATCGGCAGATTCTGGCCAGGGGCAGGGAAGGACTTTTCGCTGCTTCGCTCCTTGGTGTGGAATGGTTCAGGCCAGTTGCCGGCTCAGCCGGCCTTGGTATTTCCGGCCGAGCTCGCGGTTCGACTCGATGGACCCCGGAAGATTCTGGCTGCGCAGGATCGGCGGCGTGTGGCCGTGCGCGACGAGCCAGTCGGTGACCTCGAGCGAGAGCAGGTTCAACAGCATCGCCCCGATCACCGTGGAAACCGGCCCGGCCTTGGCGCCCGGGGTTGTGGCCCCGGGAATCTCGACGAGCGCGTCACCGGCCGGACAGCAGTTGTCCAGGGTGTAGTCCGCGACCTCGTGCAGCTTCCTTCCTTCGGGATGAACCGTGGCGACCGTCTTGGCCATCCCGACGGATGTCAGGGCGACCACCGTCAGGGATTTCTGCTTGGCGTAAAGCGCGACCTCGATCGGCGAGGAGTTCTTGCCGGAGTTGGAAATGACAATGATCGTTTCGCCGGCGCGCAGGCCGTGCGCGCGGTCGTAGCGCTCGGCCAGCTTGGTGCCATACCCGACGAGGTTCTCGATGAAGCCGCCGGTCGTGTCGTAGATTCCGCTGACGCAGACGAGGCCGCCGGCGCGGCCGATGATCTCGCGCGCGATGATCTCGCTGTGTCCGCTGCCAAAGGTGTGGATGACCCCGCCCTGGGCCACGGAGGCGCCGATCAGGGCGCCAAGTTTCTTGAGCGTCGGCCCGTTCTGTTCCCGGGCGTGCGCGAGCAGGGCGGAGGAGCTGGCGAAATAGGTGTCGGCGAGGGAGGGCATGCTCAGAAGAGAAAGCTGATGCTCATGGAGCCAAAGACGTCCCGCTGCAACTGGCCATAGAATTCCTTCGTCCGGGCGGTCTCGCTGTAGGCGAGCTGGAAGCCCTTGAGCCCGCCCAGGCGGCAGGGGCAGCGCATGACGAGGCCGGAAATGAAGTCGCCGACCACCGGGCGCTTCCGGACCGAGGCGCTGGAGCGCCACGAATTGCCGTCGAGGAAAATGTCGCGGGCGACCGCCCGGCCGTCGACGCCCGTGTAGAGGTAAAAACTGGCCCGGGAGACCGGCTCGACATCGCCGCCGCCCGGGCGGATGAGGTCCGGGCCGAAATCATGCGGCAGTTTCCAACCGGCGCGCATGGTCAGGCCCGCCCGCGCGCTGGTGTCGACGTTCCCGATCGAAAGGCCGCCGCGCGCGAAGAGTTCCGCTCCCAGGCCGGTTTCCGGGCTGATGACCCGCTTGACGCGATAGCGGCGCTCCCAGGTGAGCACGACGCCCGGCTCGTTGTGCAGTTGGTGGGACCAACCCTGTGCATGCGGGACCTTGATCACGCTGTGCCAGCCGTTCTGGGTCTGCTCGCCCAGGGCGCCCGGACCGACGATCCCGGCGTCGAGCTCCACGACCCGCAGCACGGTGTGGGCGCGATTCTCGGCCTGGAACATCAGGGCGCCGTACAACCAGGCGGCATACGGTCGGTCGGTCGTGATCAGGGCGGACGATTCCGTATCGGTCGGGGTGTAGATGTTCTGGCCGAGCGCCACGCCAACCTTGTAGTGCTGTTCGAGCGCGGCGTCGGGCGACAGGGTTGGAATGTACTTCGCGACGGCCTGCACAAAGTCCGGGGACTCGTTCAGCTTGGTGTCGCCGAGGAACGAGAGCTTGAAGCCGTTCGTATAGTGCCGGTCGGTGCCGGCGAAGAACTTGTCGTTTTCCAGGTAGAGCGTGATTTCTCCCGCGCGCAGGAGGCCGGCCCAGGACACTTTCGCCGCCGGGACCACCGGGGGCGCGGCGTCGGCGGCACGACCGGCGATCGCCGACGACAACGCGGCCAGCAGGATCACGCTGGCTGGTTGCAGGGCGGACCGGATCACGCTTTGTGGGCGATCACCTCGATCTCGACCCGGCAGTCGAGCGGGAGCTTGGCGGCCTGGATTGTCGTGCGCGCCGGCTTGTGGGGAGCGAACGAGGCCTCGTAGATCGCGTTCATTTTCGCGAAATCGGCCAGGTCCTTCAGGTAAACGGTCGACTTGGCGACGTCCTGCAGGGTCAGCCCGGCGGCGGCCAGCACGGCGCGGATATTCACGAAGACCTGCCGGGTCTGCGGTTCGATGTCGCCTTCGACGAGTTTGCCCGTTGCGGGGTCGAGCGGGGTCTGGCCGGAACAGAACACAAATGGGCCGGCATGGACGGCGTGGGAGTAGGGGCCGATGGCGGCCGGGGCACCGGGAGCGCTGATGGACTTCATAGGGAGGAAAGATTAATCACAGATGGGCGCAGATAAACACAGATTTCTCGAAATGCGATTTGCCCCCCGGCCAGGGATCGAGAGGCGGAGCGCGGCCTTCCGCCGTCGCCAAGGCGATGACGGGACAAGCCGGACGCGCTCAAACCCGTCCGGAGGTCGGATTCCAGCAACAGTCTCGTCCTGCCATCCCCGGAGGTTTGGCCGCAAAAAGGCGCCAGAATCAGTCTGTCATCGAAACTCCCAAGGCGCCGATGGGCGCGCGGAAAATCTTCGCCACCCAGGCAGCCCCCCTGCGCCTTCTTGCGGCAATTCCGGCCGATTCCGCCAGCTGATCAACCCGCCTCCCAGCGACCGTAGATGCCGCAGGGCAGGATTTTGCCGTCGCGCTGCACCGGCAGGCCGACCTCGCCGCCGTGGATCCGGCCGCCCGCGCCGTTCATCAGGCCGGCCAGCAGATTGATGACGACCGAAGGCGACAGGCGGGCCGTGTAGGCGTTGATCAGGAAAAAGACGGGCTGGTCGCTCAGCAGTTGCTTGCATTCGCTGAGCAGTCCCCAGAGGTGGTCCTCGAGTTTCCACAGCTCGCCGCCGCCGCCGCGGCCGTAGGTCGGCGGGTCCATGATGATGGCGTCGTAGCGCCGGCCGCGCTTGAGCTCGCGGCGCACGAATTTCAGGCAGTCGTCGACGATGTACCGCACGGGCGCCTCGGCCAGGCCGGAGAGGGCGGCGTTTTCGCGGCACCACTTGACCATGCCCTCAGCGGCGTCGACATGGCAGACGCTCGCGCCGGCGGCGGCCGCGGCCACCGTGGCGGCGCCCGTGTAGCCGAAGAGATTGAGCACGCTCACTCCCCGACCGGCCTCGCGGGCCGTGCGGATCTTTTTGGAGAACCAGTCCCAGTTCACCGCCTGCTCCGGAAAAAGCCCGGTGTGCTTGAAACTCGTCGGCTGGATGCGCAAGCTCAACGCGCCGTAGCGGATCGTCCAGGACTCGGGCAGCTTCTGGCGGTACTCCCATTTGCCGCCGCCGCTCTCGCTGCGGTGATAAAAGCCGTCCCATCCCTCCCAGCCGCCGTGGCTGCCGGCGCGCGCTCCGGGGGCCTCGGCGCCCTTGCGCGGCCAGATGATCTGCGGGTCGGGCCGCACAAGCGTGTACGGGCCCCATTTTTCCTTCTTCATGCCGTCGCCGCAGTCGAGCAGCTGGTAGTCCTGCCAGCGGTCGGCGACGATCAGGCCCGGACGGTCAATGGTCATGCGCGTGAGAAATGCCCGCTATTTCCGCGGATGAACACGAAAAAATCGCGATCGGCCCGCAGCCCGGGGTGGACCGTGGGTTGGTGGCGCTTCACGACGATTTCGGCTGGCCCAGCTCGCGCGCCAGCGCATTCATCGTCACGAGAAACTCCTTCTCGAGGTCGACGTCGTAAAGCCGCGCGAGCACCAGCACGCTCCAGAGGCAGTCGCTCAGCTCGTGGGCGAGCCGGCGGTCGGCGTCCTCCACCTGCCGGGCACCGGACTTGGCCATCACGAGCTTCATGAGGTCGCCGACGTCGACCACGAAGCCCTGCATGATCTCCTCGCGGGTCCACGCGCGGCCCGCGTGGAGTTTTTCCCGGTTGGCGAACGCCTGGCGGATTTCCACGGCCCGCGCGGTGAGTTGGGAGAGTTCCATCGCGGTCGTTTAGCATCTCCCCTCAGCGAATTGAATCACGAATAAGTTCGGAATGACCCGGGTGGAATACTCTCCAGGTTAGGTCCGGCGGAAGCCCGGGCATCAACGTTCCGGAACGCGAGCGGAGACGGAGGTTATCCCGGCCCTTCCACTGAATCCGTGTTCATCCGCGAAATGCGTGGCAAAAGAGAGTCTCGGTCCCGGCTTTGCGTTTGCGGCCGGCTGGCCGGAGTGCATGCTGGTTCAACCCCGCCCCCGACGTGAAACACCTTACTCGCCGCAGCTTCATCAGAAACTCCGCGCTGGCCGCCGCCGGCGTTGCCCTCTCCGCCCGCTCGTGGGGCCGGATCGTGGGCGCGAACGACGACATCCGCGTGGCGGTGGTCGGTCTCAACGGCCGCGGCCAGTCCCACCTCGAGAGCCTGGCCAAGGTTCGCGGTGTCCGGCTCGTGGCCGTCTGCGACGTCGACACCGCGGTCCTGGCGAAAAATATCGCGAAGCTCGGGAGCAGCGTGAAGACCTACACGGACATTCGCGAGCTGCTGGCGTCGCCCGACATCGATGCGATCACCGTGGCGACGCCCAACCACTGGCACTCGCTGATGGGCATTTGGGCCTGCCAGGCGGGCAAGGACGTCTATGTCGAGAAGCCCGTTTCCCACAATGTCTGGGAGGGCCGCCAGCTCGTCGCTGCCGCGGCCAAGTACGGTCGCGTCGTGCAGGCCGGCATGCAGATCCGGTCCGGCGACGGCCTGGTCGAGGCCGTGAACTGGGTGCGCGCGGGCAATCTCGGCAAGATCACCGTCGCACGGGGCTTCTGCTACAAGCGACGCCAGAGCATCGGCCTGACCACGGGTCCGCAGCACGTCCCGGATACGGTTAACTACAACCTGTGGTGCGGGCCGTCGCCGCTCGCGCCGCTCCGGCGAAAGAACCTGCACTACGACTGGCACTGGCAGTGGCCGACGGGCAACGGTGACGTTGGCAACCAGGGCGTGCACCAGATGGACGTCGCGCGTTGGTTTCTCGGCGAATCCGGATTGCCGCGTTTCACGCTGAGCGTCGGCGGGCGGTTTGGTTACAAGGACGACGGCGAGACCCCGAACACCCAGATCATTTTCCACGACTATGCCACCGCGCCGCTCATCTTCGAGGTGCGCGGATTGCCGGCCAAGCCGGGCAGCGCCGTCGCCGTGCCGGCGGGCCTGACCGGAGCCGAGGCTGCCGGCGCCATGGCCGCGGTGATGGATCGGTATCGGGGCGTCGACATCGGCAATGTCATCGATTGCGAGGGTGGTTCGGTCATCACGGACGGCTATTTCGTCGCAAAGGCCTTCGACCGCGACGGCAAGCTCCTGAAGGAATTCAAGGGCGAGGACCGCCACATGGCCAATTTCATCGACGTGATTCGCAGCCGGAAAACCGGCGACCTGCGGGCACCGATCGGCGAGGCCCACGTGTCGGGCGCGCTCTGCCACTTGGGGAATATCTCCTACGAAGTCGGGCGGACGACCTCGCCGGAAGGATTGAATGAAGCCGTCAAGGGCAACCCGACCCTCTCGGAAGTCTGCGGCCGGGTGTCCGAGCACCTGAAGGTGAACGCTATCGACCTCGCCACGACGCCGCTGACCCTCGGTGCGCCCCTCACGGTTGATCCGGCGGCGGAGCGCTTCACCGGCGATGGCTCGTCGGCCGCCAACGCGCTCCTGCGCCCCGAGTATCGCGCGCCGTTTGTCGTGCCGCAACTGGCGTGAAGCGCTGCGGTTCGCTCGCTGGTGGAACGCGGCCTCCGGACGCGTTGGGGTTTCGTTGGGAGCAAACGCGCCCGGAGGCCGCGTTCCACCTTCCGCGCGCTCTCAGGTCCCATACAGCCGGTCGCCGAAATCGCCGAGACCGGGCAGGATGTACTTCTTCGCGTTGAGCCCGCGGTCGATCGCACCGGCAAAGATGGGCACGTCCGGATGCGTTTTCTGCACCAGGGCGACGCCCTCGGGCGAGGCGACGATGCAAACGTAGGCGAGATCCTTGGCTCCCGCGGCGCGCACCACGTCGAGCGCCTGCGCCGCCGATCCGCCGGTCGCGAGCATCGGGTCGATCACGAGCACGCGTTTGCCGTCAAGCGGAGGCAGCTTGCAATAGTAACTGCGGGCGATCGCGGTCGTGTGGTCGCGCTCGAGGCCGACGTAGCCGACGGAAACGTCCGGAAAAATGTCCATGAACGGCTGCACCATGCCGAGCCCGGCGCGCAGGATCGGGACGATGGCGATCGAGGTGGCCAGCACGCGGCCGGTGTGGGGCGCGAGCGGCGTGTCGACGCGTTTTTCCACCGTCGCGAGATCGCGCGTGGCCTCGAGCGCCAGCAGGAGCGAGATCTGGTAGCTCAGCGTGCGGAAGAGCGCGGGCTTGGTCGTCTGGTCGCGCAGGTGGGTGAGAACGTGGTCGGCGAGGGGGTGTTGGAGAACGTGCAGCGGCATGAGGTGTGGGAGATCCCAACCCCCGAATGCCAGAGTCCCGGAAAATCCCAACAGCAAAACGCGGCGCGGGCTGCCCGCGGCAAATCCTCCGCGGTAGGGGCCGTTGCCCTCAACGGCCCGGGCGCTTGAGGGCAAGCGCCCCTACCATGCGCCTCCGGACGCGCTCCGCCTCGGAAGTCTCGGTCCACCGGTCAGCCGGCGCCTTTGGGCTTCCGGTTTTGCGGCCTCAGCTTAGCATCCGGACACCCGCCGCGGGACGTTTCGCGCCTCCGCGCAGATTTGGTTTACCGCAATTTTCCAGTCCCTCTCCGCATCGATGAACCACGCGCATCAGGCTGGAGCCCGCCGCTTTAGGTCAACCGGCGGCCGGACGGTGCGGCGACGTCGGGGGAAATTGCGTCTATTTTCTAAGAACGGCGACCCCCGCGTGTCTTTATCCGTGGAGCCCATGAACGTCTCCGACTTCAACCCCCCATGGATACACTGGTATTTGCGCGCGTCTTCCCGCCGCCCTCGGATGTCCCGAGGACGCCCGCGCCCGCGCCGATGAACCAAAAACCGCAGAGCATCGCGGCGTTGTTCGAGTCCGAGGAAAGCGCCTTGCTGCGCTACGCGATCGGGCTGGCGGGACGCCGGACGGTCGCGGAGGAGCTCGTGCAGGAGGCGTTCCTGCGGCTGCACAAGATCTGGGACGAGGTGGAGAACCCGCGCGGCTGGCTCTACCGCTGCGTGCGCAATCTCGCGCTCAATCACCTGCGCGACCAGCCGCGCGAGACGGAGCTGCACGAGGAAGCCGCGCCGGCCGAGGATTCCCTGCCGCCGGAGGTCCTCGGCCGGAACGAGGCGATCGGCCTGATGCGGCTGCTCCTGGCGGAATTGCCCGCGGACGACCGCGACCTTATCCGGCTCAAATACCACGACGACCTGAAGTATCAGGAGATCAGCCGCCGCACCGGCCTCAGCGTCGGCAATGTCGGCTACCGCCTGCACCACGTGCTCAAGGCGCTCGCCGACGGACTGCGCCACGCCGGCATCGACGGCAGCCGCGGCTAGGAGGACACCATGAATCACGACGACAACCATCCCGAGAAGCCCATCCCGACCGACCTCGAACTCGAGGCCCGGATCGTGGCCCTCGTTTCGGGCGAAGCCTCGGCGTTTGAAGCGGCCGAATTGGAACGACTGATCAGCGAGAAGCCCGAGCTGGCGATCTTCAAGCGCCGCCTCGAGGCGGTCCACGGACTCGTCAATGAAGCGATCCGCCCCGACAAGACGCCGTTGGTGATGTCGGCGGAGCGCCGCGCCAAGCTTCTCGCGGCGATTGGCGGCCCGGTCGAAGCCAAGCCCTCGGCCCCCGGCGACGGCGCGTCCGCCGTTCCACTGCCGGCAACGAAGAAGACCCGGCGCTTCGACTACCGCTGGATGTCCGCAATCGCGGCGGCGCTGCTGGTGGGGTTTGTCGCCATCAGTTCAATTCCGAGCTTTCAGCTTGTCCGCTCGTACAAGGGCAACCAGCCCACGGATAACAAGGAGATCGCCGTCGCAATGCCGATGCCTTCGAGCCTTGATGACGAGGAGCCAAAGGCGAAACGGAGTCAGGATTTGGTCCAACGCGAGGCGGCCTACAAGCAAGCAATCGACGACGCCGTCGAACGAAAAAAGGCTCGCGAAAGTTTTGCCGGGAGACCGGCGCGCCAAGGCCCGCAGCCGGTCACAGCCGCGTCGAAGGGGATGGCGGCGTCGCAGGACGGTACGGCATTTCGTTTTGAAGCCCGGGACACCTTGGCTGGCGCGCGGGCGCGGACCGATCTGAAGGACGCCGCCTCATCGATTGCGGTGGCAACGGATCAATTCCTGAAGGACACCGGCGCGGACAACTCCAAGAACCTCCTGACGTACACTACCAACACGGAGGTGGGTGGACTCCACGGGAATATCGCGGCGGCGGCCCCGGCGGCCAAAGGCGGGCTCGTGGCCCAGGACCTGCCGCCCGGCGCTGCGACGGAAGCGCACCAGCAGGAAACCGATGCGCCGACGGTTTACGTGGCCAGCGGTCCTGCGCCCGTTGGACAATCCAGTGGCAGCGAGTCAGCCGAACAGACAATCGTCCTTTCGCCATTCGTCGTGAACGCCCCAGAGCAGGCGGGCGGCGCCGAGCAGTCGAAGCTCGCCAAGATGCAGATCGCCGGTCTCGTGGACGGCAAGAAGAAGTCCCTCGACGACGGCGAGGATGCGGACAAGCCGCTGCCGCCGCCCAAGAAGGAGCCGTCGAACGAGGCGCTCCCCGAGGTCAATGCCACCAAGGAGCCGGTCTCCACCTTTTCGCTGCACGTGAGCGACGTGTCGTTCCGCCTTGCGCGGGCGGCGCTCGCCAGGAACGAGCCGATGGACGAGGACAGCCTCCGCCCGGAGGAGTTCTACAACGCCTTCGATTACGGCGATCCCACCCCGACGATGGCGGAAAAGGTTTCCTGCCGCGTCGAGCAGTCGGCCCATCCCTTCCTCCAGCAGCGCAACTTGGTGCGGATCGCGATCAAGGTGCCGGCCACCGGCCGCGACGCCGCGCAGCCGCTGCGCTTGACCGTTCTGCTCGACACCTCCGGCTCGATGGAGCGCGAGGATCGCGCCGCCATCGCCCGCCGCGCCTTGCAGGCCCTGGTCTCGCTGCTCGGGCCCAATGACCGGCTCACGCTGATTGGTTTCGCGCGGCAGCCGCGGCTGCTCGCGGAGTCGCTGACCGGTGACAAGGCCGGCCAGGCGCTGGAAATCGTTGCGCACACCCCGGCGGAGGGCGGCACCAATCTCGACGAGGCGCTGAAGCTCGCCAGCCAACTGGCGCGGCGGCAGTTCGAACCCGTGGCGCAGAATCGCATCGTCGTCCTCACCGACGGCGCCGCCAATCTCGGCAACGCCAACCCGGTGGAGCTGGCCAAGGCGGTCGAGTTGCTCCGCCAGCAGGGCATCGCGTTCGATGCGTGCGGCGTTGGTCTCGACGGCTTGGACGATGCGATGCTGGAGCGGCTCACGCGCAAGGGTTCCGGCCGCTATTATGTGCTCAATTCGCCGGACGAGGCCGACGCCGGCTTCGCGCGCCAGCTCGCCGGCGCCTTTCATCCCGCCGCCGAGAACGTGAAGCTGCAGGTGCGGTTCAACCCCGCCCGGGTGGGCAACTACCGGCTCATCGGCTTCGAGCAGCACCGCCTGCGCGAGGAGGATTTCCGCAACGACTCGGTGGCCGCCGCGTCCCTCGCCGCCGAGGAGGCCGCCGTGGCCGTCTACCAGGTCGAGGCCCTGCCGCAGGGCGAGGGCGAGCTGGGCGAAGTGTACGTGCGGTTCCGCGACACCGCCGCCGGCACGATGGTCGAGCGGTCCTGGACTCTCCCGTACGACGCCCACGCCGCGGCCTTCGACCGGGCCACGCCGACCATGCAGCTCGCCGGCACCGCGGCGCTTCTCGCCGAGAAGATGCGCGGCGGGGAGGCCGGCGAGGCGATCAAGCTCGGAGACCTCGCGCCCGTCGTGAACAAGCTGCGCGGCCAGTACACCCACGAGCCCCGCGTGCAGGAGCTCGTCACCATGTTCGAGCAACTGCGGCATCTCGCCGGGGAGTGAACGACGATGAGCGGGTATCCGGCAAACCGGGGTAGGGCGAGTCGTCCCCGACGAGCCATTCGGTGGTGCGGGTCATCCGAAGGATTCGCCCTACCTGCCTGCCGGCCGACCGATCGCTGCGCCTCCAATTGCTGAAACGCCGCCCAGGCAAATCTCCGATCTCAACCCAACCCTTTTCTCCAACGAAGGATCCTTATGAAAACCAGCCGATTTGTTTCCCAGGCCGCCCGCCGGCTAGGCATTCTCCTCACCCTCCTGGCCACCGGCGCGTTCGCGGCGACCAAGCCGTCCGGCGACTCCGCTAACGTCACCACAACCCTGACCCCGGACGGCGGGCGGATGATCATCGACGCGAAGGGCGTGCCCCCGCCCCCGCCGACCTTTTTCTCCGCGACGGTCGAGCAAACCGTGCGTTTCGGGCTGATCGAGATTGTCGGTGAAGCGCGGGCAAAGCTGCTGATCCTGCAGGGCAAGCCGGAGATTCTGAGTCTCGGCCTGTCGGGCGACGGCGAGGTCGTCGACGTCTCCGGCAAGGGCCTGATCGATTGGTCGGTTCGGCAAGTCGCGTCGCCGGCCGGCGCGGTCGGACCGGGCCGCCGGCTGCTCGACCTGCGGGTCGCCCCGGTCGCAGGGCAGCCCGGCGCGCAGACACTGGAGATCGTGATCCGCACCCGCGTGGCCAAGCCGACGATACCCGGCCAGACCGCCGTTCTGCTGCTGGCGCCCGGCGAGGCGGTCGGGTTTTCGGCCAAGGTGACGTTGATCGCCGATGCCGCCGTCGATTTCCGGGTCACCGCCGCCACCGGAATCATCCCCTTGAACATCGGCGGCGCGCCCAACGAGCCCGGGCAGTTCTTCGCCATCGGCGAGGGCCGGATCGAGGTGAAGGTGACGCCGCGCGGCGCGGCCGTGGCCGAGGCCGAGCTCAGCAACGCCCAGCTTACGGGCAAACTCTCCGATCCGGCGGGCAGCGTGAATTTCCGGCTGCGCGGCCAGTTGCGGGCGCAGAAGCCCGGCGCCCGGCTGCGCCTGTTGCAGGGGCACGCGGCGCTCAGTGATAAGCCGGCGGGGGATGGCTGGCATGTCGAGTTGGTGCCCGTGAACGGGCGCGGTTTCGCGTACGACCTGGTGGCGGAGCGCGAAGGGCTCCTCGCGATCGACCTGCCGTTTGTCGCCGAGGTGCGCGAAAATGGCGACTGGCGGACGCTCGATTTCGCCATGCCGGCCGGCGTGGTGGTCCCGCTGCAGCTCGAGGGCCTCGGCGCCGGCATCAGTTTCAATCCCGACTCGCCGATTGTGCCGACCGCGAGCGGCCAGGCCTGGCAGGGCTTCCTGCCGGCCGACGGCGCCGCCGCGCTGGCGTGGAAGCGCACGCGGGACAACGCCGAGGGCACCTTGTTTTTCACCAGTTTCGAGCAAACCGACGTGCGTCTTGGCGCGGGTCTGCTCCGCCAGTCGGCCCAGATCGGGTTTCGCGTACTCCAGGGCAAGCTCGGCAGCGTGCGCTGCCGGCTGGAGGGACCCGGCGAGATCCTCGGCGTCGAGGGCACAAATGTCGTCGGCTGGAAGGTTTTGCCCGACGGCGCCGGGCGCGTGCTCGAGGTTCGTTTCAGCCGGCCGGTCGAGTCCGACGGCTCGCTCACCGTGCGGAGCCAGACCGAACTCGGCGGCTTCCCCGTGCGGGCCGAGCCCCTGCGGCTGATCCCGGAAGGCGTGGTGCGGCACTCCGGCTTCCTGCGCGTGGCCAACAGCGGCGCGGTGCGCCTCGAGGTGACCGAGATCACCGGCATGATGCAACTGGCGCCGGCGCAGTTTCCGGGCGCGGCGATCGAGCCGGGCGTGCGCCAGGTGTTTGTGTACCGGTTTCCGTCGGCCAGCTACGGCTACCAGGTGCTCGCCGCGCAGATCCAGCCGGAGGTCGGCGTCTCCGCGATCGCGACCTACGAGCTGGCCGAGACCGACCGCGTCATCAATGCCAGCCTCGAGCTCGATGTCCGCGAGGCGCCGCTGCACGACTGGTCGCTGCAGATTCCCGACGACTACACCGTGGCGGCATTCACCGGCGGGGATGTGACCGACTACGCGGCCGAGACCGGCGCCGCGGGCGGCTACCGGACATTGAAGGTGCTGTTTGGCCGCCCGATCGAGGGACGCCAGCTTTTGCAATTGCGCCTCGAGAAGAACCAGGCGGCCGCGGCGGGTGGGTGGCGTCTGCCGGCGCTGCGGTTTCCCGGGGCCAAGTCGGTGCGCGGTCACATCGGGGCGGTGGCGACCCCGGGTTACCGGCTCGTGCCGGCGAAGGTGGACGGGATGGTCGAGGTGCCGCTGAGCTATTTTCCGAAACAGACGGCCGGACTGCAGCAGGCCTGGCGCCTGCGCGATGCGGACTGGGCGGCCGAGCTGCGCATCGAGGCGCTCGGCCAGAGCATTCAGGCCGACGCGTTTCACCTTTATTCGATCAAGGAGGGCGTGGTCTACGGCAGCGTCCTGCTGAACTATTTTGTCGTCGGCGCGCCGGCCAGCGAGTGGCGCATCGAGGTCCCGGCGTCGGTCGGCAACATCGACGTGGTCGGCCAGAACGTCCGGCGGGACTGGCGGCGCGAGGGCAACCAGGTGATTGTCTCGCTGCACCAGCCGGTGCTCGGGGCGGCGACGCTGCTGGTCACCTTCGAGCAGCCGATGAGCGCGCGGGGCGGCACGATCAAGCCCGGCGAGGTGCGCCCGCTGGGCGTGCAAACCGAGCGCGGCTACATCGAGGTGGCCAGTCCCCTGCAGGTGAAACACGTGGTGCGCAGCGCCGAGGGCGGCCTGCTGAAGCTCGAATCGCTGGAGCTGCCGGCTGAATTCCGCCTGCTGACGACCGCGCCCGCCCTGGCCGTCTACCAATACACCGCGCGGCCGTTCAATCTCGAGATGGAGCTGGAGTGGTACGCGCCGGGCGAGACGGTCGACCAGGTTGTCGACTTCGCCAAGCTGTCGAGCCAGGTCTCGCGCGACGGCCAGGTGGTGACCGACGTGCGTTACTTTGTGAAGACCCGGGGACGCAAGGCGCTGCGGCTGATCATCCCCGAAGGCGTGAAGCTGTGGGAGGCGCGAGTGGACAACGAGATGACGAACGCGCGGGTGGACGGCGAGCAGACGATCATTCCGCTGCCGGCGCGGATGAATGCGAACGAGCCTGTGGCGGTGACGCTCCGTCTGGGGCAGGCGGCCGGGCCGTCGGAGAAGACGGTCAGGCTGCTGGCGCCGCGCACCGTGGCGCCGACCGTGATCAACGAGTGGACGTTGCACAGCGACGCGGGTTACCTGCTCGTCCCGGAGGGCGGCAACGCCGAGGTGATCCGGCCGTCGCTGACCGAATCCGGCTTCGAGTGGGTCTCCCATCGCGGCCGCAACGCCGTGCTCGCCTTGCTCAGCCTCGTGGCGCTCAGCGCCCTTTTCCTGCGCGCCCATTACGGTTGGAGGATGGCGGTCGGTCTACTGCTGGGCGCCGCGGCGATTTGTGCCGCCCTGCTCAACGCCGGCAACGCGGCCCTCTCCCGGCGCGCCAATGGACAGGACCTGGCTTACGCCGTCACCATGGTGCCGGCCGGTCAGGACGTCGCCATCCAGGTTGCCAACCTGCGTGACTGGCGGGCGATGATCGTCTGGTGGGGCGTAGCGGCGGGCGTTGGCGGGGCGGCGCTGCTCGGCATGAGCCTCCTGCGCGCGCGTCGCGGCACCGGCCAGTCCGCGGTCGCGATCCCGGGCGCGCTTGTGGTGCTTTCGGCCGGCCTGCTGGCCCAGCCGGGCGGTGCCGTGTACTTCTTCGCGGCGGTCGCGGCGGCGGTTTTCCTGCTGCTGCTGGCTCCGGTGGTCGCCCGTTGGAATCGCGACCGTCACGAGGGCAGCCCGCCGCCGGCCAGCCCGGCGACCGGCCCGGCCGCCATTGTCTCGCTGCTCGCGATCGTGGGCGTGATCGGCTTCGCCGCCGGCGGCACGCCGCCGCTGCGCGCCGAATCGCCCCCGGTGGTCGAGCCGTGGCTACCGGAGGGTACCAAGGCTGCGCAGGCGATGGTCCAGACCTGGACGATCCATGAGAACCGGTTGCTCGCGGAGATGGACCTGACGGTTCGCGGCGGGCCGGGCGACAGCTTCCTGCTGTTGAAGGAGCCCGCGCTGTTGACGGATTTCAAGGGCGACGGCCTGCGCGTCGGCAAGGTCGAGCGTGACGGCCGCACCGCCTACTATGTGGCGCCCGAGCGCGATGGCCTGCTCACCGCCCATGTGCGCTTCGAGATGCCCGTGCCCGATCGCGTCGCCGGCATCGCCCTGCCCACGGGGCCGGCGGCGACGCAGCGGGTGACGCTGGAGCTCGACCAGGGTGGATGGGAATTTGTGTCGCCGATGGCGATGCAGATCGTGCCGACGCCGGGGCTGGGCGACAATCGCAGCGGGGCGACGCTGATCCTCGCGCCGATGGGCGCCGCGGTGATCCAGCTTCAGCCGAGGCACCGCGATCTCGGGGCGGAGGCGACGCAGTTCTTCGCCGAGGTGGCCAATCTCTACCTGCCCGGTCCCGGGGTGGTGAACGGGTTCGCCCGCATCACGGTGCGACCCGTCCAGGGTCGCGTGTCCGAATTGGACCTCGAGGTGCCGGCGGGCCTGACGGTCGGCGACGTCGCCCACGGTCCGGTGGGCGCCTGGCGGTTTGACCCGGTGAAGCGACGCCTGCACGTGGCCATCGAGCCGGCACAGACGGAGACATTCAAGTTTGAGGTGGATACCCAGCTCGGCGCCGGCGCATTGCCCTTCGATCTCGGTCTCGAGCCGGTCCGCGTGGCCGGCGCCGCCGGCGAGGTCGGCATGATGGCGCTCGCGTTTGGCGGCGACGCCCAGCCCGAGGCCGTGCGCGCCACGGGCCTGTCCGCGATCAACGTGCAGGACTTCGATGCGAGCCTGGTACCCGTGAACCGGGAGGGCCGGGCGCTGGCGTCCGTGCAGCAGGTCTGGCGCTACGGCCAGGCGGGCGGGCGGGTGGACCTGAAGGTTTCCGCGGTGGCCCCCGAAGTGCGGGTGACCGCCCGGCAGGTGCTGTCGCTGGATGACGACCGCCTGGTGATGGCCGTCGACCTCAACGTCGCGATCACGCGGGTGGGCCTCTTCAAACTCAGCTTCGCGCTCCCGGACGGCCTGGAGGTCGAGGCGCTCAGTGGGGCGGCCCTGAACCAGTGGACCGAGGCGCCGGAGAACGGCCGTCGCGTCGTGACCATGCACCTGAACGGACGCACCATCGGCGAGCAGGCGTTCGCGCTGACGCTGGCCGGCGCCGCGCCGCATGCGCAGGCGACCTGGCCGGTGCCGCGGCTCGCGGTGCGCGAGGCGACCCGGCAGACCGGCGACACGTTGATCGTGCCCGGCAAGGGGCTTCGCCTGCGCGCGGTCGATCGCGAAAAGGTCACCCAGGTCGACCCGCGTTCCGTGGGCGGCCTGCAGCCCGGCACGCTGGCGTTCCATCTGCTGCAGGAGGATTGGGTCCTCACGCTGGGCATCGAGGCGCTCGAGCCGTGGGTGACCGTGCAGTCGCTGGATGAGATTACCGTGCGCGAAGGCCAGACGCTGACCCGCATCGGGCTCCGCTACCGGGTCGAGAATGCCGCCGTAAAGCAGTTCCGGGTCCGGCTGCCCGGCCTCGGCGAAGAGCGCGCGCGCACCGTGCGCGCCACCGGGTCGGCGGTCAGCGACATGGTCAGGGTCCCGGGCGCGACCGACGTGTGGGAAATCCGCTTCCAGCGCGGCATCGCCGGGGAGACCGACGTGCAGATCGAGTTCCAAGGCCCCGCAGCCCGGGAGCAAAACAAGGAGGCGATTGCGCCCCCGGAATTTCCCGGCGCGCGGCAGGTCGTCCAGTTCGTGTCGGTCCGCGCCGCCGGCCGCCTGGAGCTCGAGGCGGGCAACCCGCCGCGCGGCTGGACGCGGATGGATTGGAGCGCGGTGCCGGTCAACCTGCAGGACCGCAGCGATCGCAGCGTGCCGGCGCTTTGCTTCCGTGTCGCCGAGCCCGAGGGCCCCCTGGCGGTGATGGTCCGCCGCCATGAGGTGGCCGAGGCGCTGAAGCTGCGGGTGACGCAGGGTGACCTGACCACGCTCTTCTCCGCCAGCGGCGCCTTCCTCACGGCGGTGGAATTGAAGGTCGACGTGCTGGAAAAAAGCACGCTGCGCGTCCGCCTGCCCGCCGGCGCCAGCCTCTACAACACCTTCGTGAACGGCGAGAGCGTGTCGGTGGTGCGCGAGGGCGACGCCTATCTTTTCCACGTTTCGCCCAACTCCGGCTCGAGCGGCGCCGCCACGGTGCGGCTTGTTTACGCCGCGGCGGGCACCGGCGGGCGCGGGCCGGTCGGTCTCGTCGGGCCGAGCCTGAGCGTGCCGCTGGAGAACGTGACGTGGCGGGTCACGATCCCGCCGGGCTACACGCTGAAGGACTACCAGGGGGCGCTGCGTCTGCAGGACGAGCGCGCCGCGGGTGTATTCGGCATCGAGGAATATGAGTCGCTGGTGGTTTCCACGCGGACCGACAACGCGAAAAGGGCCGTGGCCCTCCTCGAGGAGGCCAGCTCCTGGCTCCAGAAGGGCGACCAGCAGCGGGCGGGCGAGGTCTTGAGCCGCGTCTCAAACGCGGCGGCGCTCGACGAGGCGTCGAACGAGGACGCGCGCGTCCAGTTGCGCAACCTGAAGACGCAGCAGACGGTGCTGGGTCTCAACACCCGGCGCCAGCGGCTGTACCTGGACAACCGCGTCGAGGGCGCCCGCAACGAGCAACTGGAGCAGGCGGCCAGCCTCAACCCGCTCATGCAGGGCAAGGTGAATTTCAATCCGCAGGAGATGGACCAGTTGCTGATGGGCAACTCGGTCGAGGAGAATGCGGCGCTGAAGGGAATCGCCGCCCGGCTCGTCGACCAGCAGTTGGCGGCGGAGCCCGCGCCCGGGGCGATCGATGTCACGCTGACGGAGCACGGCCGCGTCCTCACCTTCGTCCGCAGCCTGCAGGTAGACGGCAGTACGCCGCTCGAGCTGACGCTCGACGTCGGCAGGCTGGCCTACACCGGCCTGCGTTTCTCGATCCTGCTGCTGGCGATCCTCGCGGCCGTGGCCGCGATTCCGCTCGTGCGGGGCGCGGCCAGTCGCGCGTGACCGATTTGCGGTCGAATTGATTGTAGGGCGGAGTTCGGAGACCCCGCCCTGCTACAACAAGGCCGGTCCGCGGCCCCGCGGCCCTCCGCCTTACGGCTTCAGCACCAGGGTGTGCTGCGCGGGACCGGGCAGGAGCGGGGCGGGCTCGCCCTTGGACCAGAACGCATGCCCGGCGCGAAAATACGGCGAAAGGGGATGGCCACTCTGGCCGCCGGGCATCTCAAGGATGCCGTCGGCCTCATGGCCGGGCGACACGACGAGCCGCTCCGACTGGCCGAAGCTGCGGCCCTGCACCCGGGGAATGTCGCTGTCGCCCGGAAGCGGCTCCGCAGGCATGCTCACGAAGCTCGCGAGCGCCGCCGGCAGGAAACGGCTGAACGGATGCTGCATCGCGAGGACATTGCGCGCGCCCCAGGTGAAACGCTCGGGCGGAAGCCCCGCCTTGTCCGCGTCGGCGAGGACGTCGTCGGCCGCCGCCCGGAGCAGCGATTCCCAGGTCTTGTTTTCCGGGTTCAACAGGCGGGCTGGCTGTTCGTGCACGAGCAGCCACAACGCGTCCTCGTAGATGAAATTCCGATAGCTGAACGACGGGTACTTGTCCTCGGCCAGGGCGGCAATCGGGGCAAAGGCCCGTTCGGCGACGTGTCCGCGGAAGGCCTTGACGATGCGGTAGGCGGCGGAATCGACGCTCGCGTGGCCGTTCCATTTCGCGACGGCCTCGCGCAGCCGGGCCCGCGCGGATTTCTGCGCGACGGCCTCGTCGTTCAACACCTCGAGGAGGAATTTCTGCCAGCGCCCGAGAAAAACCGCCCGGTCGTCAAGTTGCACGGCGAACAGGTCGGCCGGCACGGCTTTTTTCCCCGACGCCGCGAGTGCCCGCAGGTCGTCGCGGATCTGCCCGCCGCGCGGACCGTCGTCGTAACCGCTGTCGCCCAGCAGCGCATAGGCCGGCCCGCCGAGGGCGCGGTTGTTGCTGGTCCACAGGACGCCGTCGGGCGGGTTGAGCACGACGGGAACCTCGTCGCCTTGCAGATAGCCGTCCCACTTGCGGTCGCCATAGGCGAGGCTGACCGGCAGGCGGCCGTCAAAGCCGATCCGCCGGGGAATCCGGCCGACGATCGTCCAGGCGATGCTGCCGTCGGCGTCGGCCAGGAGCATGTTCTCGTTGGGAATGCCGGCGCGATGGGCGATCGCCAGGCCCGCGGCGGTCGAGCCGGCGGTTTCCATCTCCATCAGGTCCAGGTTGGTCGCCTCGGCGTCGTGGGCGGTCCACAGCAGGGCGAGGAAGTGATGCTTCTCCGGGCCGCTGAAGATCGGACCCCATTCGGTCCAGCGGGTGGTGATGGGCACCGGCGCCTGGCCCTTTACGTTGATGACGTCGGCGCGGTCCTCGATCGGCACCCACCCGCGCGGCGTGCGATACTGCCGTTCCACCGCGGGGTCGGCCTCGACGACGATGACGTCGGCGGTGTCCACATAGGCGTCGGTGAATCCCCACGCGACCCGGCCGTTGCTGCCGACCACCGTGAAGGGGACGCCCGGGAGCGTGAGGCCGGTGACGCGGTGGGGGCCGGCCGCGTCCGCCCATTGCAGCACCGTCCGGTACCAGGTGTTGGGCACGTTGAGCCCAAGGTGCATGTCATTCGCGAGCATCGCGGCGCCGGTGGCGGTGTGCGTGCCGGCCACGGCGAAGGCGTTCGAGCCGAAGACCAGGCGGGACGAGGGCTCGGGATGATACGAGGCGGTCGGGGGCTCGGCGTTGAGGGGCTTGAACTTGAGGCCCGGCAACGGGGCGGCGGGGAACGTGCTGCCGTCGAGCGCCGCGTCCCAGGAGTTGCCGCGGGGCGCGAGGAAATCGAGTGTGCCCTGACCGCAGGCGTCGCGCAGGGCGTCCCGGTTGAGCTCGAAGCTCCCGGAGGAGTCCTCCAGGTCAAACCACATCGCGTAGATGCACAGGATGGAGTCTGCCTCGCGCCAGGGCTGCGGCGACGTGCGGATGACCAGGTATTCCCACGGCACCTTGGACAGGGCGGCGAGGCCCGCGTTCACGCCCTCCGTGTAGGCCCGCAGCGCGGCGCGCTGGGCGGGGTTGGCGCGGGCGACGACGTTTTCCGCCAGCCGGCGGAAACCATGCAACCGCGCACCCCGGTCGAGCTCCAGGGCGGCCGGTCCGAAAAGCTCCGCCAGCTCGCCCGCGCCGCGGCGGCGCAGGAGGTCCATCTGGAAGAACCGGTCCTGCGCGTGCAGGAATCCGGTGGTGCGGGCGACGTCGTCGCGCGTCGCGCCGGTGATCGTCGGGACGCCGAGCGCATCGCGCTCGACCCTGACGGGTCCCGACAAGCCGGCGAGTCCGCGCTCGCCATCGAGCTGCGCCAGGCTGCCGCGCATCTGCCGCCAGCCGTAGACCACCGCGATGACCGCGATGCACACGGCGAGGCCAAGAATCCAGCAAAATACCGGGAGGAGTCGACGCAGGATGGACATGAAGGGAAGCCGCGCGAGGGTGGGGGCGGATCGCGCCGGATCAGAGCTTTTCCCACGGACGCGTGGCGGCCGGGTCGCGGCCCTCGTCGTAGTCAATCAACTCGAACCAGGTGTTCAGCGGTTTGCCGGCGACGCCGAGTTCGGCGGCGCGTTTCATCAGGTGCGGCGTCACGCGGTCCCGCCAGCCTCGCTTGCTCAGGAACATGTTCCAGATCTCGCATTCCTCGTCGGTGCGGGCCCCGCCCTTTTCGTGGCACCAGGCGAGGATTTCCTCATCGGTGCCGCCCGCGAGGGTCCTTTCCCGGACGTCGGCATACGCGACGCGCAGGAAGCGACAGCAGCGGGCGTCGAAAAGGGTGAAGTCGCCGGTGTCGCCGAGGTTGGCGACATACTCGGCGGGAAGCCGGCCGGCGGCGTGGAGGCGGATCTTGTCGAGCATCCGGCCGAAATAGACGAGCCGGCCGGTTTTCTCGTAGCAACTGCGCAGTCCGGGAACAGAGGGCATGAAAAAACATCCCGCATCGCCGGGGTGGAATCGAGAAAAAAGGCGGCGCGGTCCGCGCGCGCGGACCTCATTCGCGCCAATAGTAGACCGCGGTCGCCAGGGTGGCGAGCAGCCACGTCGGCGCGTTCACCCAGAGCTGGTGAAACGGGACGTGGTAGTGGTGCACGGCCCAGATGACCGCCACGTGCTTGATCGCGATCAGAATCCAGCAAATCAGGATCAGCCGTTCCACCCGCGGCGACGGCCGCGCGGATTCGCGCACGCGCACGTCCGCGACAAACGCCCGGTCGTAGTCCGACGGCGGGCGGCGCACGATCCACTGAAAAAGGTCGGCCAGCATGGCGAAGCAGACGGTACCCTTCGGAGACGGAAAAGAAAGCGGAGAACGGTTGGGTTCTTACCGGAAGCAAGCAAACCGCACTCACCCAGACAAAATTCACCACGGAGGGCACCGATGGGCACGATGGAGGCAACGGAGAGAAGACCCAGGCCCGGTAACCCGCCCCTTCAGGTCGGGGAGGCGATCCGCCTCCCACAACAGGTCCTGGTCTGGATTATCCGTGCATTCCGACGTCAAGCGAAAGCCGAGAACCGGCGGACTCACACCAGAGACCGCAGAGATTTCCGAGCATCGTCCGCTTTCTGCTGTCAGAATACAAAACCGTTTGATTGCGGCGCAAGGTGGCTTGGGACGGCGCGAGTCGAACCGTGGTTAAGCAGGTTGGCGCGACGCCTGGGCGCGCTCGCAACGCGTCCGGAGGCCGCGTTCCACCCCGGAGGCGCGCGTCCACTCAGCCCAGAATGGTCAGGACGATGCCGGCGAGCACGCCGAGCACGGCGGGGAGTTTCTGCCGGCCGTGGGGCTCGCCAAAGAGGAACACGCCGCCCGCAAACGCGACGAGCGTGCTGCCGCGCCGCAAACTCGAGACGATCGAGATCGGCGCCGCCGGGTTGCGCAGCGCGCTGAAGTAGATGTAGTCGGCGAGGAGCAGCGCGAAGGCGAGCAGCGGGATGCTCCAGCGCCAGTGGAATTCATGGCGGGGCCACCAGCGGAGTTTCCAGCCCACCGCAAAGGGCAGGAAGAGCACCGCCAGGTAGATGGCGAACCAGCATTGCACGGTCGGCGCGCGGAAGCCGGCGCGCCCGAGCAGGAATTTGTCGTAGAGCCCGCTGAGGGCGTTGAACACGGTTCCGGCCACCAGCCAGTAGATCCATCGGTTTCGGCCGAAATGCACCCCCTCCAGCCTTCCGGCCAGCGACAGCCCGACAAAGGAGGTGAGGGTGGTCGCGACTCCCAGCAGTTGGAGTCCGCTCGGTCGCTCGCCGAGCAGGGTCAGTCCGCCCACCAGCACCCACACGGGGCTGGTGGCCCGGATCGGCGCGGCGAGCGAGACCGACAGGTGCTTGACGGCGAAATAGGTGCAGGCCCAGGAGGCCGCGACAATGGTCGACTTCAACAGCAGCTGCGCGTGTTGCAGCGGCGTCAGCGGGTCGACGCTCAGGGCGGCGGGCAGCGTCCCGGGCCAGCCGGCCGCCACCGCGAGCAGCGCCAGCCAGACCGCCGCGCCGCAGACATTGCTCAGAAAGAGCACCGGCAGCACTGCGTTGGCCCGCACCGCGTGCTTGGTGAGAAGTTCGTAGCAGCCGAGAAAGCAGGCGGAAATCAGGCTGGCGGCGATCCACGGCATGGCGGGTTGAGGTGTGACGCGGGGCGGCCGGGGTGGCAAGGCGGGGGAGGCGGGAGAGGGCCCCATCCATCTTCCTGGAAGGGTCGCTTCTTCATGGAGGAACCTGTTTACAGGCGACCCACGGTCTCAGTCGGGGCAAGACCCGCTGAATCGCTTGTAAACAAGCTCCTACACGTCGCGCGGCGTCCGCGAAGATTCCGGCATCGAACCACCTCCCAAACGAACGAAGACGGCGGCCGCCCTCTCCAGCCTTGCCCGCGGCCTTTTGCCCGTTACGTTCGACCTCCTATGGGACGTCAATGGCTCCACGCGAAACGCGCGATCGTCAACCTCAAGAAAGGCCAGACTGTTGGCAAGCTGGTGAAGGAAATCACCGTGGCTGCCAAGATGGGCGGCGGCGATCCGGCTGGCAACGCGCGCCTGTTTGCCGCGCTGGAAAAGGCCCGGAAGGCGAGCGTGACCCGCGATGTGATCGAGCGCGCCATCGCCAAGGGTGCCGGCACGGGGTCCGACAAGTTGAGCCTCGAGCACGTCGTTTACGAGGGCTACGCCCCGAACAAGGTGCCGGTGATCGTCGAGGTCATGACCGACAACCACAACCGCACGGCCGGCGAGATCCGCATCCTCTTCAAGAAGGGCGTGCTCGGCGCGGCGGGGAGCAACAAGTTTCTCTTCGATCACCTGGGCCTCGTCGAGGCCTACACGGCGGATTTGGACGCCGACGTCGAGGCCGCAGCCATCGAGGCGGGGGCCAACGACTTTGAGCCGCTGACGCACGCCCAGAACGACGACGTTCCCGAGGGCGTCAGGGCGGCCCGCTTTCTCACCGACCGCACGGCGGTGCACGGCGTGTCGACCTGGCTGAAGGAGCACAAATGGAATGTGGTGACGGCGGAGCTCGGCTACCTCGCGAAACAATATCCCGAGCTGGACGACACGGCCCGCGCGGCGGTGGGCGAGTTCCTGCAGGAACTCGAGGACCACGACGACGTGCAGCGCGTCTGGGCCGCGGTCAAGTGACCGGCGGAGCCGGATCGGTGCTGTTGATAAGCGCGGCTTAAAAAAATCGCGGGCCACCCAGCAGGCGCGCTGCTACCGGGCGAGCGGACGCGAAGGTCACCTGTAATTTCCGGCGAAGCGGGTAAGTTCGCCGGCATGGAAGCCTCCTCGCTTGATGCCATCCAGGCGGCGGCCGCCGCCCAGTTCAACCGCCAGAGCGACCGCTACGGCAAGGCGCACATCCTCGCGGACACCAGTGACGTCGCGGCGGCCCTGGCCGGGATCCCCGCGCGGCCCGGGGCCACCGCCCTCGACGTGGCCACCGGCGGCGGACACACTGCGCTGTGGCTCGCGCGGCACGGTTGGCGGGTGACGGCGGGCGACATTGCGCCCCGCATGCTCGAGAGCGCGCGCCAGCTCGCCGCCGAGGCCGGCTTCGTCATCGCAACCGGGCTTTTCCCGGCCGAAGACCTGCCCTTTCCCGCCGGCAGCCTCGATCTAGTGGCGGTGCGGGTTGCCCCGCACCACTTCACCTCGCCGCGAAAATTCGTGGACGAGGCGGCCCGCGTGCTGCGGCCGGGCGGACATTTCCTGCTGATCGACGGCAGCGTGCCGGACGACGACCCAGCGACCGAGGAGTGGCTCCATCAGGTCGAGAAATGGCGCGACCCAAGCCACGGTCGTTTTCTCTCCCGCCGGGCCTGGGAGGAGCTGGTCCGCGGCGCCGGCCTGGAATTGCTCAAGTCCGAGTTGCATCCGTTCAAGCAGCCCGACCTGCACTGGTATTTCGAGACGGCGGCGACATCGCCGGAAAACCGGGACAAGGTCCTGGCGGCGGTGCGCAGCGTGCCGCCAGCGGTTCGCGCGGCGTTGCGCCTCGGCGAGGAGGAGGGCCGGATTGTCTGGTGGTGGCCCCGGCTGACCCTGCTGGCGCGGAAATGAGCAATGGAGGGCGGGGTCTCCGCACCCCGCCTTCGGCTTGGCCTTTTTTGTAGCCGGGGTCGGCCCGTTCGAGGGGCCGATTTGACGTCGCTCACACCCCCGACCAAAGTCGGGGGGCTCAGGGCAGGTGACTGCGGTCCGGCCTCACCGGGGCCGGCGACAAGCTCACGCGACATCGTGCGGTCGCGAGCACGCGCGCTCACCGACCGTAAAGTGCGGCGAGATCGCGGAGGTAGGCGGACGCCGGTCCCGTGAGCGAGTCGAGCTGCGCGCGGGTGCACCGCCACTGCCAGTTGCCCTGGGGGGCCGCCGGCGTGTTGAAGCGGGCGCGGGAATCGAGCGAGAGCATGTCCTGCATGGGCACGACCGCCAGCCGCGCGGGCGACACATAGGCGGACCGGAGCAGGTCCCAGGGGATCTCGCGCCCATCCACGCGGAGGTACCGGTTGACGTGGTCGCGCGCGGGTTGCTCGAGTGACCGGTACCAGCCGAGCGTCGTGTCGTTGTCGTGCGTGCCGGGATAGACCGTGGCGTTCGGCGTGTGATTGTGCGGCAGGTAGCCGTTGGTGGCGTCGCCGCCGAAGGCGAACTGCAGCACGAACATGCCGGGCAGCCCGGTGTCGACCAGCAGCTGGCGCACCGAGTCGGTCAGCACGCCGAGGTCTTCGGCGATGATGCGCGCTGAAGGGAACTCCTGCTGCACGGCCCGGAAAAAGGCCAGGCCCGGTCCGGGCACCCATTCGCCCACGCGGGCGTTCTCGGCCGGCCACGGGATCCGCCAGTAGGCGTCGAATCCGCGAAAATGGTCGAAGCGCACGACATCGTAGAGCGCAAACGAGGCACGCAGCCGCGCCAGCCACCAGGCGAAGCCGTCGGCCGCGTGGGTTTTCCAGCGATAGAGCGGATTGCCCCACAACTGGCCGTCTTCGGAGAAATAGTCCGGCGGGACCCCGGCCACCGCCAGCGGCTGCAGGGTCTTCCCGTCCAACTCGAACAACTCCGGTGCCGCCCAGGCATCGGCGGAATCGCTGGCCACGAAAATGGGCACGTCGCCGATGATCTCGATCCCGCGCTGGTGCGCGGCGGCCCGCACCGCCGTCCACTGCCCGAAGAACAGATACTGGGTGAAGGCATGGGCGTCGATGGCCGGGGCCAGCTTCGAGCGGAGCGCCGAGCCGGTGGCGGTGCTGAATCGCCGCACCTCGGCCGGCCAGCCCTGCCAGGACCCGCCGCCAAAGTGATCCTTCAAGGCCCGGAAATAGGCGTACGGCTCAAGCCAGGAGGCCTGCTGCTTCTTGAACGCGGCGAAATCGCCGTAAGGCAGGGTGAAATTCCCCTCGGTGAACCGGCGGTGGGCCGTGAAGAGCAGCGGCCACTTGAGCTGGAATAGCGCGCCGAAGTCGGTCTGCGTCGACGACAGCGCGGCGAGGGGCGCGAGCTCCGCGGCGGTCAGCAGGCCGTGGCGGACGAGGGCCGTGAGATCGATGAGCAGCGGGTTGCCGGCGAAGGCGGAGAAGCACTGGTAGGGCGAGTCGCCATAGCCGGTGGGGCCGAGCGGGCACAGTTGCCAGTAGCGGAAGCCGGCGCCCTTGAGGAAATCGAGGAACAGCCCGACATTCTCGTCGAACGTGCCAATGCCCTGCGCACCGGGCAGGCTCGTCGGATGCAAGAGGACGCCGGCCCCGCGGGTCGTGAGCCAGTCGAACAGGGGCGCGGCGGGATCGACCCCTTCGCCGGGGCCGGCCATCGGCGCCGAAATCGCCTCGAGCGCCCGGGCGGGCGGCGCCGGCTTTTCGGCGGGCAGCTTTCGGGGCGGTGGCTTGGCGGACACTTTCTTCCGGGAGCTCCGGGCGGAGGATGTTTTCCGTGACGGCATGAACTGTTAATACTGGGCGGAATTGCCGGGATTGGCGAGTCCGGCGTGGAGGGCCCGCCGAAGGGGCGCCGTGGCCAATCCGACCACCGCGGCTACAACATCAAGAACAGCACGATCGCGGTGACCAGGATGCCAAATCCGATGGTGGTCGTATGGGCGGCCCACAGCAGCGCGGTTTTCAGGATCGTCTTCGGCCAGCTGTTGCCAAACAGCCGGCGGAGCATGACAAACGGATAGATCACCAGCCAAAGTGTGCCGCCGAACATCAGCACGCTGCCCAGACCAGGGCTCAGGAGACCCGCGAGCGAGGCCCAGCCGTCGCGCACCAGGACCCAAAGAAAGATGAAGGTGTGGAAGTGAAGGGAGAGGACCAGGTGTTGCAGGTACACCTGGCCCGACTTGCGGAACAGCACGCGGGTGTAGAGTGCGAAGAACGGCAGGCAGACCAGGAGCATCTTCGGCACGGCGTGGATGAACTGCTCCACGAACTCCGCCTGGTGCTCGAATGCATATTTGCCCTTTTCCACCAGGAAACGGTTGAAGGGCGTGTCGTCCTTGCCATCCAACCTGAAGGCGGGTCCGTCCGAACCCGCCCCCGGGCCCGCGGCGGCCGCATCGGGACGCGCCTCCCGCTTCTCCTCCCTCCTGACCTCGTCCCGGATGAGCTTGCCCACGTCAGCCAGCGAGACCACCCCGGCATCGGGCTGTTCGTTGGCCTCCTTCAACCGGCGGATGACCCGTTCGGTGCGCGCCTTGACCGCGGGATCGCCGGGCTCCCGGTCGATCTGGGTCAGCGCGGAGTCGTAGGCCTGGCGCACCATGGCCCGTTGTTCGGCCGAGGGCCGGGTGTTCAAGTTGAAGTCATGCGAGCCGGTGCCGAGGAAGCTGATGAAGAAAAACAGGACGCTGACAAAAAGGTAGAGTCGGAACGGCGGCATCTGCGCAGCGCGCTTGCCGGCGTTAAACTCGGCTGTGAGCAGGCCAGGTCGAAACAGCAGCGTGACGACCGTGCGGAAAAGTTTCGCGTCGAAGTGGAAGAAGTTTTCCAGGGCCTCGAGAAACACGTGGCCGAATGACCGGTGAAACTCGAAGTCATGCTGGCCGCACTCGTGGCAGAAATGGCCGCGCAGTTCCGTGCCGCAATTCTGGCAGCGCGGGTGGGGCGGGGTGGCGGCGGGTTCGCTCACGGGGCGATGAGAGCAGAATCAGGCGAAAAGAGAAGAGAGGCGTTGGGGAACCCAGCCGGTGGAATGCGGCCTTCCTGAAAACCCGCCAGGGGCTTGGCTTGGTGGAGACGGGGCGACCTCAATCCGCGAGGCCGGCGCGGCGAATGCTGATACCCGCGGGGTGAGGGCACCCCGCCTCCACCGACCGCCGGCCACACCGAAGCCCGCCTCACTCCTTCGGCGAGACGGCCATGCCCTGCTCGACGCCGCTGCCGGAGACGAGCGTGCAGATCGAGATCTTCTCCTTCACGCTGTCGACGCGGATCTGGGCCTTTTCGGTGAAGCTGGTATCGAGCACCTCGCCGGTGCCCGGATCGCGCAGGACCTCGGAAGCGCCGACCTTGAAGATCTGGCCAACGGTGACGCCCTCGCGGGCGCCGCGGTTGAAGATAATCTGGCTGCCCTTGACGAGAATGACGTTGCCGGTCCAGGGAAGTGACTCGAGCTGGGAGGTCAGGAAGGCCACCGCCTCGTCGATCGCGGCCTCGACGGCCTTGCCGCCGTTGGTCTTCTTGTAGGCGCCGATGTCGCCGCTGAAGCCGGCGTGGGAGAGGCCGACACTGAGGCCCTTGCTCTCGATCCGGCCGACGACTTTCTTGGAGGCCTTGACCTGGCCGGTGGACGAATCGACCACGTAGACGACAGCGTTGATCTCGGCGACCTTCGCGCTTCCGCCGATGCGGACGCCGCCGTAGCCGAAGCCACCGCCGCCGCCCTCGGTACCGTCCTGGAAATGGGTGATCTCGCCCTTGACGAGCAACTGGGCGGGGGTCATCTGCCCCTTCACGGGAGCCTTGTCGCCGCCGGCGGCGCGGCCGCTCGCGGCGAAGTCCTGCTCGCCCATGGCGGCGTTGCGCATGTCGGCCTCGGCGATGACGATGAACCGCCCCGTTTGCTGGAGCGAGTCGGTCAGGACGGCGCTAAAGGTGTCGGAGAGGTTGTACTGGCCTTGCCAGCCGGCATGATTTTCAAACTTGGTCACGGCGATGGTGTAGCGCAGTCCCCCGGCGGCGGGGGCGGCCGCGGGTGCCGCGGGCTGGTCGGCCCGGGCGGGCAAAACACTGAGGACGGCGGCGGCGGCGAGAACGGCGAATCTATTCATGGGTCGGTCCGGGGCTGGAGTTGAAACGGGGCGGCGTGGGCCGCCCACAAACTGACAGGCTGATTATCAGGTGAGCCCGGGTGGGCAACTGCAAAGAGCCCGCCGGCCCATGCGAACGGGGTCAGGGCGCGGGACTCACGCCGGACGCAGCGGGTCCCGCGTCCCGCGGCGCGGCGCCGAGCAGGCCGTTAACCGCGTCGATGAGCTCGCTGAACTGGAATGGTTTTCGCAGCACGCGGTCCGCCCCGAATCGCGAGGCCATGTGCAGGTAGAGCTTTGGGTCGTAGGCAAAGCCGCCGGACATCGCGATGATGCGGACGGCGGGATTCATCCGGCGCAGCTCGAGGATCATCGCCAGGCCCTCCTGTTCCGGCATGACCACGTCGGTGAGCACGAGATCCGCCGGTGCCTCGCGATAGAGCCGCACGCCCTCGAGGCCGTTGCCCGCCTGCCGCACCGTGTGGCCCACCTTCACCAACATCCCGGCGATCAGCGGGCGGATGTCCTCATCATCTTCGACGACAAGAATTGATGCCATGGTGCGGTTTGCGTTCAGGAAGGGCCGGGCGGGCCGGCCTGGAGCAACCGGTGAATCGCCGCCAGCAATGCAAACGGTTTGAACGGCTTTTGCAAGAAGGCGTCGCCCCTTTCGGTGGGCGGGGTCCCGCCGCCGCCACCGCTGCTGGAGAGGCCGCTGATGATCAGGATGCGGGGGACCGGCCTGAGCCGGGCCAGCGCGGCCACGAGGCCCTCGCCGCCCAGGCGGGGCATGTGCCAGTCGGCGACGACCGCGGAGATATCCCCGCCGCGCGACGCGCAGAGGGCGAGACCCTCCTCGCCGTCGCGTGCCGCCAGCACCCGGTAGCCATGGTTGGCCAGGGTGGCGCAGGTGAATTCGCGGACGTTGACCTCGTCGTCGACGACCAGGACCAGCTCACCGCGGCCGCGGGGAACCGGTGTGGCGGATTGTTCGATCTCCAGGGGCAGTTCGGTTTCGGCGGCGGGCAGGTAGACCCGGAAGGTTGTGCCGGCGTTCACCTTGGTCTCCACCGAGCAGAAACCCTCGTGGGTGCCGACGATGCCGCGGACCGTGGCCAGGCCGAGGCCGGTGCCCTTGTCCGGCTGTTTGCTGGTGAAGAAGGGTTCCCAGATATGGGGCAGGGCTTCCGGCGCAATGCCGCAACCCGTGTCGCCGACCTCAATGAGGACAAAATCGCCCGCCCGTCCTCCCGGGATGGCCCCGGCTGCCGCCGAGTCGAGCGTGCAATTGGCAAGCCGCAGCCGGAGCGTGCCGCCCCCGGGCATGGCGTCGCGGGCGTTGACGCAGAGGTTGAGCACCACCTGGTGAAGTTGGGTCGGATCGGCCACCACCGGCCAGGCGCGCCCGGCGATGTTCTCCTCGAGCTTGATCGAGCGCGGGAAAGTCTCGGTGATCATCGCGGCCAGGTCGCGCATGATATGCTTGGATTGCACGAGGACCCGGCGTCCGCCCGTGCCGTGGACAAACGAGAGGATCTGCCGGACCAGGGCCGCGCCGCGCTCGGCGCTCTGCTCGATGGTCGTGAGGTATTTCTGGTCGGCTCCCGCCGGCATGCGCTCCCGCAGCATGGGGGCGACCATGAGCACGGGCGTGAGGATGTTGTTGAAATCGTGCGCGATTCCGGCCGCCAGCAGGCCGAGGTTCTCCATGCGCTGGGCCCGCAGGAATTTCTCCTCGAGCTGTTTTTGCTCGGTAACGTCCTGCATGGTGCCCGTCAGCCGCCCGGCATCCGGCGCCGTGCCGGGCGTGGCCTCATTGCGCACCTCGAGCCTGCGGATGCTCCCGTCGGGACAGGCCAGCCGGTACTCGCCGCGATGGCCCTGGCTGATGGCCAGGGCCAGCACGAAGTGCCGCTGAAAGGACGCGCGGTCCTCGGGATGCACGAGCGGCAGGACATCCGCGAACGACGGCGGCCCGGCGGCCGGGTCGCGGTTGAGGATCCGGAACAGCTCGGCGGACCAGAGGAGGGTCCCGGTGGAAACGGAATATTCCCAGCTCCCCAGCTTCGCGCTCGCCTGGGCGGCCGCCAGGCCGGACTCGCTGCGCTGGAGGGCCGCCAGTTGCCGGCTGAACATGAGCATGACCAGGCCGATGGAGAAACCCAGCACCCGCACGCACCAGAGCAACGCGATCCATTCGGGATTGTAGGTGAAGTAGAACTGGATCGGCGCCGAGAGGGCGAAGCCGGCGTAGGGGATGCAGAACAACGCCGCGACCAGCGCGCCGGGCAGCTGCGAGGTTCGCCAGGATTTGGCCAGCCAGGAGAGCACGACCAGCCGGGTGACGGCCACCGGCACGAACATCACGACGAGGTTGTGAAACACGCCCAGGAACGCGGCCCGGTCCGGCGCCAGTCCGAAACCGCCGGCCAGTATCGTGGGCAGAAGCAGCCGGCCAAACACCAGCAGCGGGATGCTGACCCCGAAGTAGGCCGGCGCCAGCCAGCGCGGCAGGCGCACCCCGACGAGGTCCGCGCAGCCGGCCAGGAGGCAGAAGTTGGCAAACAGGCAGAGATACTCGGAAAGGCTGAACCAAAGGGAGGGCACCCCGCCGAGGTCATGCACGCCGGGCAGGTTGATGCTCGCGCGGACCGCCTCGATGGCCCAGCTCCACGCGAGCAGGAGCGTGAACCGGGATCGATCCTGGCGATTGAGGAAAAGAAAAACGCCGCCGAATGCGGCGTGCAGCATGACAATCAGCCGGAGGTAGGGGACATCCATCGCAGCTACCTCGGGTTCCCGGCGCCGGCCGGCCCACAGCAGGGGGGCGGGTAATCAAGGTTGGCAGACACGGCGAAATGCAATGAGGGACCGAACGGAGGGTGAGCATACCGCCGACCCGCCCGGCCGGGCAACCGCAAAGCAGACCGGGGCGGGCGCAAAAAAAACCGGCGGCCTCGGGGGCCGCCGGCGAAGAAGTGGAGGTGGGGTTGCCGGGTTACTTGATCTGCCGGAGCGTGATCGTGCCGTTCATGGTGGCGAGTTGGATGTCGACGCCGCCGCCGTTGAGCGTTCCGACGACGGACTTGCCGCCGAAGGCCGGCAGCATCGGGATGGACGGGGCGCGCGGCGTGCGGGGCGCGGCCGGGGCGACGTCGGCGGCGAGTGCCGCCCGCTGCGCATCCGCGGCGGCGAGCTGCGCTTCCCGGCCGGCTTCCTGGATGGCGCGTTCCGCGTCGCGCATCGCGCGCTTGGCGGACTTGGCGGCTTCGCGGGCGTCCGCTTCCGGAGCGTCACCCGGGAATTCGCCGTGGCTGCGGTTCTCCGACTTGGCCTTCAGGATGGCCTCGGGAAAATCCGTGAGGATGGCGCCATTCTGCGAGCGCATGCGGAGGTTGGCCTTCGTGTCGCCGGGGAGCTTCACGAAGATCTCGCCGTTCATCGAGCTGAGCGAGACGGTCTTCACCGGCGCGACCTTGAACGAGGCGTTGATCTCGCCATTCATCGTGTTGACGACCGCGGCGCTCCCGATGTCGCGGAGCGTGACCTCCCCGTTCATGCTGGTGATGTCGATGTCGCCGTCGATGTTCTCGACCACCATGTCGCCGCCCGCCTCGGTGCGGATCACGAGGGCGGTGTTGTGCGGCAGCGCGATCTTGAACTCGGCGCCCTGGGCGGCCCAGACATTTTCACCCACGATCTGGAGCACGGCGGTGTTGCCCTTCTCGGTGAGCTCGAACGAGACCTCCTCGTCGAGGCGCCGCAGGCCGTCCGGACGCTCCTCCTTCTTGCCCTTTTCGTTGAGGGTGGAGGTGACGACGATCTCGTCGCCGGTCGTGCCGGTGACATGGAGGTCGGCCCACGGGAGCGAGGCCTTGAGCGTGCCCGGCTTGGTCGGGTCGCTGAACTTGATGCGGGTGGTCGTGGTGCCTTCTTCGTCGTCGGCCCGCGCGGGCTGGCCGGTGATCAGGGCCAGCGCGGCAACGAGCGCGCCCAGGCGAAGGAATGAATGGAGGGGGAGTTTCATGTGAGGGAGGGTTTGAACGGGCTGGTCTTTGTCGTTTGGTGATTGTCAGCGGGTAAGGGGGTGCGCAGCACGGCGAGCGCGCGGCGCGCGGCTTCACGGACGTTCTTGTCGGTGGCCTCGTCGCGGCTGAGGTGCTCGAACACCGGCTTCGCGTCGGTCTCGCGCACCGACGTCAGCAGCTCGATCATCGCGAGCTGGACGAGCGGCGCCGACTCGCGCGGCAGGGCCGAGAGCAGGCCGGCGCGCACGAGGCGGTCATCGGCGTGCGGAGCGAGGGCCTCGACCGCGGAGAGGCGGACATTCACGGACGGATCCATGGCGAGTGCGCCGACGAGATCGCTGAGCACCTTGCGGTCGGGCGTCTTGAGGTCCATCGTGGCGAGGACGTTCTGGAGCCGCTCGCTGGTGGATTTCGTCGTGAGGACATTGATGGTGACGAGCTTGCTCATGTCGTCGACCTTGCCGCGGAGCTCGGCCAGCTCGCGCCGGGTGTCCTCATCGACGGCGGGCGTCGCCGGGTGGCCGAGGAAGCGGGCGCCGGCGAAGATTCCGGCGACCAGCAGCACGAGCGAGAACGCGAACTGGAGCGCGGGCCGCGCGGGCAGGAGGGCGGCGAAGAAGCGGTCGAGCCGGCTTTTCGCAAGGGCGAACGGGTTCACGGTGTTGGCGCCGCCCTGGTGGGTTTCCAGCATGGCGTAGAATTGCTCCCGGAGCCGCGGGCTGGGCTCGGCGGCCGGCAGTTGCTCCAGCTTGCGGGTGATTTCCTGGAGGGCGGCCCATTCGCGCTGGCAGTCCGGGCAGGAGGAAAGATGGGTGCGCAGCTCGGCGGATTCGTCGGGCGCAAGCGTGCCGTCCTGGTAGTCGATGAAGCATTCCTGGACTCGTTGGCAGTTCATGGCGGTGAAGTGGTTGGCGGGGAAGGGGCCCGGGCTTACGCCGTCTGGCCCCTGCGGATTTTGAAATAGACGTCGCGCAGCTCCTTGAGCGCGCGGTGGACGCGGACCTTCACGGCGCCGACGGAGCAGTCGAGCAGGCGGGCGATTTCCTTGTGCTCGACGCTTTGCAGGCGCGACAGGACCAGGACCTCGCGATGCTCGCTGGGCAGCCGGGCGAGGGCCTGCCGCAGCAGGCCGAGGTCGTCGGTGGTGGCGGCCCGCGCATCCGGCGACGGGCCGGCGTCGGGGTGGTCGTGCAGCGTCACCGGGTCGGCGGCGACCGGAGAGGCGGCGTTCTTGCGGTAGTGGTCGGCGGTGACCTTGCGGGCCAGGTGGTAGATCCACGCGGAGAACTTGCCCTCGTCGCGGTAGGTGTGCCGGTACTTGAGGATGCGGTAAAAGACCACCTGGACCAGGTCCTCGCTGACGGAGGGCTGGTTGGTGAGCCGGACAAAGAATCCGTAGAGCGGCCGGTGATGGCGCTCGAAGAGTTCGCCGAGCCGGGCGATGTCCCCCGCCCGCACGGCAATCATGAGTTCGTGATCGGAGGCTTCCACGGCGGCAGCGACGCTAGCAGCGGGGGTCGCAGAGGGAACTCGGATTTCGGGGGCGACGGCGAGGAGCATGGGCGGCGGACATGAGCGTATGCCGGGGAAACCGCCGGGCGTTCCAAAGGTTACACCAAATCGCGCGTTCGGCGGGGCGGCGGCGGCCCGACAAATTGCGCAGCAGCAGGTTGCGGGGTCGCCGCGATATTCGGCATCGACACGGCCCGGGCAGGTTTTAACGGTGACGGGCCTGTGCCTCCGGCCACGGCTGGTTGCTCCCCTCACCCCTGCCTCATCTCGCAATGAAATTTTCCCGCCTCGCCCTGGCTGTCGTTGGTCTCGCCCTCGGGGTTTCCGCCCGGGCCGCCGCCCCCGCCCTGGCGGGAGCGTCCTCGCCCTTTCGGCGCGAACAGGCCGCCAGCCCGGTCAACTGGCAGACTTGGGACGCCACCCTGCCCGAGCGCGCCAAAAAGGAGGGCCGGCCGGTCTATTTGTTTGCGGGCTCCTTCCTCAACGAGCTCAGCCGGGCCACCTGCCGGCAGACCTTTGCCAACGCCGACGTCGCCGCCTACCTCAATGAGAATTTCCTGTGCGTGATCGTCGATCGCGACGAGCAGCCCGATCTGGCGGCCGCCATCCAGTATTATCTGCACACGATCAAGCAGCAGGATGGCTGGCCGGCGAGCCTCTGGCTCACCCCCGAGCTGCTGCCCTATGAGGGCGCCGGCTATCTCCCGCCGTCCGAGGAATGGGGCAAGCCCAGCTTCCTCAAGGTCGCGCGGCAGGCCCGCGAGGCGTGGGCGGATCCGAAGGCGGCCCGGACCCGGGCGGCGGATGCGGTTGCGATGATGAACACCTCGCCCGATTTGCCGCCGCCCGCCACGGGACCGGCGCCGAAGCGCGAGGCCCAGTTGGCCGAAGCGGCCGCCGCCTGGCGCGCCACGTACGATGCGGCCAACGCCGGCTTCGGCCAGGCCCCGAAATCACCGGAGCCCGAGCTGCTGCGTTTCCTGCTGGCCCGGCCGCCGGAGGATCGCGACCCGGCCCTCGCCACGCTGCGCGCGGTCATCAACGGGGCGGAGCGCGATCCCCTCGATGGCGGAATTTTCGCCCGCGCGACCGACGCGGCCTGGAAGATGCCGTATTTCCAAAAAACCCTGCCGGACCAGGCGCGCGTGGCGCTGGCCTGCCTCGACGCCGCCCGGGTGAGCGGCGAGCCTTCCTTTGCGCAGGCGGCACGCGGCGCGCTCGATTACTCGCTCGCCCGGCTGGCCCTGCCCGGCGGCGGGTTTGCCGCGGCGGAGGACGACACGACCGACGAGAGCGCCAGCTACTACGTCTGGACCGCGGCGGAAATCGACTCGGTGCTCGGCGCGGAATCCGCCGCGTTCAAAACGGCCTACGCCGTCCAGCCGGAGGGCAATGTCTCCGCGGACGACGATCCTTCCGCGCATTTCAAGGGGAAGAACATCCTGCGCCGCGCCACGCCGGTTGGCGACGCCGCCACCGAGGCGGTGCTGGCCTCGGCGATCGGCCGCCTGCGCGCCGCTCGCGATCACCGTCCGGCGCCGGTGCGCTGCGACCGGGCGACGGCTGGCGCCCAAGGCCTGATGCTGGCCGCGCTTTCCCGCGCCGGCGCGCAACTGGCGGACCCGCGGTTTCTCAACGCGGCGGCCCAGTCTTTCGCCCTGCTGCAAAAGGAGCTCTTGGCCTCCCCGGAAGGCGACGTCCGGCGGATGCGGGGCTCCGACGCGCCGGGCGGGCCGGCCGATTACGCCGCGCTGGCCCTCGGTTGCCGGGAATTCGCCCGGACGGGAAAGCATCCCGAGGCCGAGGTGCTCGCCACCCGGTTGCTCGCGCGGGCAACCACGCTCTTCTACGACGCGGCGCACGGTCGCTTTCTCGCCGCGCCCGCAACCCTGCCGCCCGGCTTGTTTGTCCGCGCCCCGGCGGCGGGCGATCCGCCGTCGGCCGAGGCGCTCGCCCTGCTCGCGGGCGCGCCCGGCGACCAGGCGGCCGCCCTGGCCAAATCGCTGGCCGCGGCGATCGACGGTGGGATCCCGACGCCGGGCGACGTCCTGCTCGCGCTCGGCCAGTAGCTGGGAAACGGCTGGCGGCCGCGGGGAAGACGGCCTAGCTTGGCGACCATGAATCGCCGAGATTTCCTCCTTCGCTCCGGCGCGGCCGTGTCGCTGGGGCTGTTCGCCAAGGGTTCCCTGTTGGCCCAGACCCCGGCGGCCGCCCCGGTCCCGGCCGCCAAGCCCGCGCCGGTGCCGCCGCCGCCAACGGTCACCGAGTTCAAGGCCCTCCGCCGCAACACCGGCATCTTCACCGGTCGCGGCGGCACGATCGGCTGGCTGGTGAACAAGGACGCGATCGTCACGATCGACACCCAATTTCCGGAGACCGCGGCCCTCTGCCTGGCCGGTCTGCCGGGGAGAAACGACCGCACCCTCGATGCGGCGGTCGACACCCATCACCACTTTGACCATACTTCCGGCAACAAGCTGTTCAAAGCGGCCGCGAAGATGCTGGTCGCGCAAAGGAACGTCCCCGGCCTGATGGCGGCGGCGTTCGAGCGTAACCCGCAGAAGGAAGAGCTCACGTTTCCCGACACGCTGTTCGACGAGGTCTGGCGCAAGGATGTCGGCGACGAGGTGGTGTCGGCGCAATATTTCGGCCCGGCCCACACCAAGGGAGACATCGCGGTGTATTTCGAACGGGCCAACGTCCTGCACGTCGGCGACCTCGTCTTCAATCGGCTGTATCCGTACATTGACCGCCCCGGCGGCGCGAGTGTGCGCGGCTGGGTGAAGGTGCTCGAGGAGGTCGCCCGGACCTACCCGAAGGACGCGCTGCTGGTCTGCGGACACGGGAAGCAGCCTTTCGGTGTCACCGGCACGCTGGCGGACGCGGCGCTGCAGCGGGATTTCTTCACGGCGCTTATTGCCCGCGTCGAGGCGGACATGAAGGCCGGGAAGACGAAGGACGAGATCGTGAAACTCACCAACCTCCCGGGATTCCCGGACCATTTTGTCGACGACAAGTCCAGCCGGCTGCCCGGCAACCTGGGTGCGGTCTATGACGAGTTAAGCGGCGCCGGCGCCTGAGACAGGATCAGGCAGTCGAGAGGCCGACGGTCGACAGTCGATACGCCAAACGGTGCGGCGATGCTCGCCGATTCAATGGCCCTATCCACGAGGAGCAACCGCGCGCTCGCCAACAGCGGTCGGTTGCCTCAACTCTCAACCTTCAACGGCGTCGTTCCGCCTAAGGCCGGTGCTGCCTGGCGGATCAGAGGTGGTATTCGCGGGGCAGGCTGGCGATGCCGCCGCTGTTTGACTTGAGCTCGCAGGGAGCGGACGGGCGGGTGATGACGGCGCCGTTCGCGAGACGGAACGTGACGTTGTATTTGAAGCGCCAGGTGGCGGTCTTGCCTGGCGGGGCCTGCAGCTGAACCGTCACCTTGAAATTGCGAAGGTCGTCGGTCGAGACCGGGCCATGGGTGGCGGGCAGCATGAACTCGGGGGAGGTCGAGTTGGCGGCCAGCGGCCCCTTGGCGAATTCGTAGGATGCGGCGATCACCCCGGTGCCGTTTTGGAGCATGACGCTGACTGCGGCCAGGGGGGCCTTGCCGCCGTCGAGAGTGTCGAATTGGATCGTGATGGTCTTCACGACGACATTGACCGCCTCGGCCGGAGTGGCGAAAAAAGCGAAAGCGGCCACCAGGACGACGGAGGGGGCGAGAAGCCTTTGCAGTGTTTTCATGCGGAAGAAGCCGGGTTCGTGCGAACGGCGTTATTTCTGCAATTCGGTCAGGGCGATGGTCACCTCGACCCGCCCGCCGGCTTTGCTTTCCGCGGACAGCGTGACGACGGCCTGGGGGCTGGCGCGCACCAGGTTCAACATGGCGGTCGGCCCGAAGTCATTCGAGTCACCGGTGCGAGCCGCCACCGTGAAGCCGGCGCCAACCCCCTTCTTCTCATAGAAGCCCACCACGGCATCGAGCTTGTCGCTGGTGTTGAAAACGTAGTTCGCGTTGCGGGCGTCGCCCACGGCATTCTGGCTGACCTCCAGCGTCGTGCCTCCCGGGTAGGCGGGCGCATAGTCGGGAAATTTCTTCAGGATGTCCGCCATGGCCGCGGCCTTGCCGGCGGAGATGGCTGGTCCGTCGGCGGGGGTGGCCTTCGATTCCCCGGCGGCGGCTCCGGCGCCGGGGCGCGCCTGGGCGGTTGCGACGGCGGCCTTGGCGCCGAGCGTCATCTTCTCGATGGCCTGGTCGACGTTGTCCTTGGTGTAGTCATTGGAATTGATCGTCGTGACCTCGCCGGTCCGCTTGTTGCGGACCGTTATCTTGCCGCTGGCTTCGTCCTTGGAGACAACCTCGATGTCCGGCAGCAGCGACGCGGCGAGGGACAGGCTGGCGTACACCGGGTTCTTTTGGGCCGAGCGGCTGAACTCCCGCGCCTTCTTGGCGCCGAAATAGACGCAGGCGCTGACGCATCCGCCGACGAGGAGCACGAAGCCCAGCACGACGCAGACGATGATGATGAGGACGCGATTGCCGCTTTTGACGGGCGCGGGCTGGGGGGCGGAGGCGGGCGGGGTTGGTTCGGACATAATCGGGGTGGTCTTGGGGAGGAGAGTTTTGGTCGGTTCCGGCGCTGTCCGTGGGCGGGCGGCGAAATCAGCTTGCCGCGGACACGACGCCGGGTTGGGAGAGTTCGCCTTTGGGCGTTGTCATGTCAGTGGGCGGTCGCGCGCAAGAACGCGCCCGGACCTGATTCAAATGACGGAAACGCGCCGGGGGAGCAAGACGGCTTTGGAAAGGTGATCCGGCCGGAGCATCGGCGACAAATGGCGCAGGGGTGCCGGGCTCGTCGACCGGGCGCCTCGGGGCGGGTTGCGAGGAAGGGGTCGCAGGTGGAATTAAGCCGGATCCGCCTCTGCACCCGGCGCTTCCATCTTCGGTCCTTTTCGCGGCCGGCCGGCAAAAAGCCGGCATTGGCGGTTTTGGGACCTTTGCGCCGTGGGGAATTCACCGCCCAAAGTACAACTTGAACTCTTGCAATGATTGGTTGTCTTATCAGGCCACATCCCATTCCTTTCGACCTTTATGAGCAAAAGTGGCCCCGGTAATGCAGCTTTCCTGTCCTCCAATAATGCCCTGTCGCTGACGACACCCGGCCATTTCCAACTCTGGCGCCGCGGTGCGCGGCACGCCTTGGTGATCGCGTCCTGCTGGGCCGGCACGGTGCTGTTCGGGCAGGCCACGGACTACAAGTTTTACACGGTCGGCGGTATCGGCGGAACGGGTGGGACGGTTGATGGCCACGGCGGAAGTCCGGCCGCCGCCTCGCTGTTCAACTATCCGGCGAGCGTCGCGGTGGACGGTACCGGCAATGTGTACGTCGCCGACAGCGCCAATGACGAGATTCGCAAGGTCACGCCCGATGGGGCGGTCTCCACGTTGGCGGGGGCCGTGGGGGTGCCCGGCAGCCTGGATGGGACCGGCAAAGCGGCCAATTTCAACGGACCGCTCAGCGTCGCCATCGACAGCAGCGGCAATCTCTTCGTGGCCGACTACCGGAACGGCACGATCCGGAAGGTGACCTCGGCGGGCGTCGTCACCTTGTTCGCGGGAGCGGCCGGCGTGACCGGCAGCGTGAACGGCACCGGCTCCGGCGCCTCGTTTTCCGCCCCGAGAAGCGTGGCCGTGGACAGCTCGGGAAATGTGTATGTGGCCGATACCGGCAACAACCTGATTCGCAAGATCACGTCCGCCGGCGTGGTCACGACCCTGGCCGGGACCGCGGGAACCGCGGGCAGCACCAATGGCACCGGCACCGCCGCCAGTTTCAACTTTCCGAGTGGCGTGGCCGTGGACACCTCCGGCAACGTTTACGTGGCCGACACCTTCAACCAGGTGATTCGCAAGATCACGTCCGCCGGGGTGGTCACCACGCTGGCCGGGACCGTGGGTACCCTCGGCCATGTGGACTCGACCGACGGCTCGCCAACTTTTGATTATCCCTCGGGCGTGGCGGTGGACAGCTCCGGCAACCTGTACGTGGCCGACCAGGGAAACTCGGTCATTCGCAAGATCACCGCGTCGGGCGTTGTTTCCACGCTGGCCGGCACCGCGCTGGCCTTGGGCCGGACCGACGGCACCGGCGCCGCGGCGCGTTTCACGCATCCGAGCGGCGTGGCGGTGGGCAGCACGGGCACGGTCTACGTGGCCGATTATGAGAATCACATGATCCGCAAGATCTCGGCCACCGGCGATGTCGTGACCCTCGCGGGAACCGGCGGCGTCCGTGGAAGCCTCGATGGCACGGGCTACATCCTTTCGCCGTCGGAATTCTGGCGTCCGACCAACCTGGCGATGGACGGCTCGGGGAACATCTACGTGTCCGATACGTTTAACGACACGATTCGCAAGATCTCACCGACGGGCGTCACGAGCACCGTGGCGGGCGTCGCCGGCACCGCGGGCAGTGCCGATACCGCCGCTGCGAACGGTTCCACCGCTGCAGTCGTCGCCACCTTCAACGGCCCGAGTGGCGTGGCGGTCGATGGCTCCGGCATCATTTATGTCGCCGACACGTACAATCACACCATCCGCAAGGTCGCGGTGGACGGCACGGTAACGACCCTGGCCGGAACCCCGCCCGCCGCCAACACCGTTGGCACACCCGGCTTTGCCAATGGAACCGGCGCAGCGGCCAAGTTCAGTTTCCCGAGCGGCCTGGCGGTTTCGCCGGACAACTCGACCCTTTATGTCGCGGACTATGGCAATGACGTCATTCGTGCGATCGATATCGCCTCCCAAGCGGTCACGACCTTTGCCGGCACCGCCGGAGTCGCCGGCAGTGGCAATGGCAATGGCACCGGTGCCAGCTTTGACCAGCCGAGGGACGTCGCCATCGACTCGTCGGGAAATCTCTACGTGGCCGACACCGGCAACCACGTGATCCGCAAGATCACGCCGGCGGGCGATGTGTCCACGCTGGCGGGCTCGGCGGGCTCGGCGGGCGCGGTCGACGGCAACGGCACGGGCGCGAAATTCGACGGACCGGCCGGTGTCGGGGTGGACAGCTCCGGCAACGTTTTCGTGGCCGATTCCAACAGCAGCACGATCCGCAAGATCACCCCCGCGGGTGCCGTGACGACCGTGGGCGGATCGGCGGGCGTCTCGGGCGACGTCGATGCCACCGGCACGGCCGCCCGGTTCAATTTCCCGACGGGAATCGTGGTGGACTCCGCCGGCAACCTCTTCATCGCCGACAACAACAATAACACGATTCGCGAGGGCGTCGCGCCCACCACGACCACAGGACCGATCGTCGGACCGCCAATCAGCAGCGGCAATCCCAACGGAGGCGGCACTCCGGGTGGCACGGCCATCACGCTGACGGGGGTCAATGGCACCGGCAGCTTCCTCAACCCCGCCGGCCTCACCATGGATTCCGCGGGCACGGTTTACATCGCCGACACCCAGCATCACACGATCAAGAAGGTCACGTCGGCGGCAATCGTCACGGTCCTTGCCGGCAAGGACAACACGTCCGGATCGGCCGACGGCGTGGGCACGGCGGCCACCTTCAGCGGCCCCACCGGGGTGGCGCTCGGTACCGGCAACGTCCTTTATGTGACCGATACCGGCAACGCCACCATCCGCCAGATCCTTCCGGACGGCACGGTGACAACGCTGGCGGGCTCGACCACCGCACCCCGCGGCAACGTCGACGGCACCGGCACGGCCGCCAGCTTTCGGACGCCCTCCGGCATTGTCGTCGATTCGGCCGGCAATCTCTATGTCGCCGATTCCACCAGTCAGACCATCCGCAAGGTTACGACCGGCACCGGCGGTGGCGTGGTCACAACAGTCGCCGGTCAGGCGCAGGTGGTGGGCGACGCGGATGGCGTCGGCACCGCAGCGCTCTTCGACAATCCCACCGGCCTGGCGATCGACTCAGCCAACAACGTTTATATCGCCGACACCTACAACGACACAATTCGCGTCATGGTTACAACCGCCGTCACGACCACGTCGCCGGCGTACACCGTGTCAACGTTGGCCGGTTCGGCGGGCGTCAGCGGCTCCTATGATGGAATCGGGAACTACGCCCTTTTCAATCTGCCGCGCGGATTGACGGTCAACACGAACACGGCGGTCTATCTCACCGACACGGGCAACAACACGATTCGATACATCGCGTTGAGCGGAACGGCCGCCGGATCAGTTGGAACGATTGCCGGATACCCCGGAATCAAAGGGGCGCTGGATGGAATCGGCAGCGCGGCGCAATTCAACCAACCCCAGTCGATCTACTACAACTCGACCGCTGGTGGCCTCTATCTGGCCGACACCGGCAACTCCGTGATCCGCTTTATCTATCTGTCCAGTAACGTGGTGACGACGCCCACATTCACCACGAGCACGACGAACACCGGCGGTGGCTCCACTGGCTCAAGCTCTTCCGGCGGCGGGGCGCTCGAAGCGTGGTTTGCATTGACGTTGATCGCCCTCGGTGGCGCCCGGCTGTGGTCGGATCGCCACGAGCGGCGGGTCCGACGTTAAGTCGGAAGGTTCGCCGGGCACCGTCTGGCGGGAGCCGGGGTCGCGATGAGGCTTCGCGCTGGACGCCGCCATGGCTCCGGGCTCGTTGCGAGCCCGGCGACGGCTTTGTTTAGCCGGCCTAGTTCTTCTTGAGCTGTTGCAGCAGGCGGAGATTCCTCCGAGCGTCGTCATAACTTGGATCGAGTTCGAGCGCGCGTTCCCAATGCTTCCGGGCGTCCTCAAGCCGTCCCTGCTGGGCGTAGACAATGCCGAGATTATTGTGCGCCTTGGCGTAGTCGGGATTCAGCCGCAGGGCGTCCTCGTAATGGGCGATGGCGTCGCTCTGGCGACCGGGCAGGTTCGCGAGCTGACAAGCCAAGTCATAGTGGGTCCGGGCGGAATCCGGCGCGAGCCGCAGCGCCTGCTCGTAATGGGCCAGGGCTTCGGGCAGCCGCCCAGGCAGAGCGGCCAGTGCGTTGGCCAGGTCAACATGCGCCTCCGCGAAGCCCGGGTTGAGGCGCAACGCCTCGGCATAGTGAGCCAGGGCATCGGACAGGCGGCCGGGCAGATTCGCCAGCGCGTTGGCGAGCACGCAGTGCGCCTCGGCGGAGTTGGGATCAAGGCGCAGGGCCTGCTCCCCGTGGACCGCGGCCTCGGGTGCGCCGCCCGGCAGGTTGTTGAGCGCGTTGGCCAGGTTAACGTGGGCTTCGACGAATCCCGGGTCGAGGCGCAGGGCCTGTTCAAATTGCGCCCGCGCCTCGGACCCGCGGCCGGCCAGCAGGGCGAGGGAGTTTCCGTAGTTGTTGTGCGCCTCGGCGTAATCCGGCTTCAGGCGGAGCGCCTCCTCGTAGTGGGCGATCGCCTCCGGAACCCGCTTGGGCGCCTTCGCGAGTTCCACGGCCAGATTGTTGTGCGCCATCCAACACGCCGGGTTCCGCGCGAGCGTCGTGCGATAAAGCGCCTCGCCATTGCGGTAGGCCTGGCTCTGGCGGTTCGCGGCAAACGCCAGGCCGGCCAGCAGGAGGCCGCAGGCGATCCGGCCGGCCGGCCGGGCCCGCGACGGAAGCCGGTTCAGCGCCAGGGCAAGTCCGGCGGCGGCGAGGACGAAGAATCCAAGGCTCGCGTGGTATTGGAAATGGTCGGCGACGTACGAGAATCGGAAAGGGTAGACGTTGAAGAATCCGAGGGCCGGGAAGAGCGTCCCAATGAAGAACAGCCACGCGGCCAGCGGGCCGCGCGACCAGGGGCGGACCAGCCAAAGCGCGAGGGTCACCGCGCCCGTGGCGCCGAGATACGGAAGCCAGCGGATGGCCGTCGCTGGCACGTCCCAGCGGGGATAAATGAAGATAAGATTCGCCGGCCACACGAGCTTCCCGAGGTAGAACCAGGGAATCCGGCCCGCGAGCAGAAGACGCTGGCCCGCCGACAGGTCGAATGAGGCGCCCTCGGCCCCGATGAGCTTGCGCTCGACCCAGGCCGTGCCCAATCCCGCCGCGGCGGCCAGAAGAAACCACGGGACCAACGGACCTGCGTCACGGCGCAACGACAGCCGGCCGTTTCGCCACCAGAGAATCACCAGCAGCGCGGCCGGCAGCGTCGCGGTCACGCTCTTCGTCCCCAGGGCCAGCAGGAAGAACGCGAGGGCGCGCGCATAGGACGAGGGCCGGCGTGCCGCGTCGAAATCAAGGTACGCCCACGCCGCAAGGAGATAGAAGAGCAACGACAAGGTGTTCTTTTGCTCCGAAATCCACGCCACCGATTCGACGCAGACCGGGTGCACGGCGAACAGTGCGGCCGCCAGGCACGGGGTGCCCGGCGGCAAGACGGCCGGCCGCAATCTTTCCGGGCCGACCGGGATGGGGCGGCCGAGCCTTTGGAGCACGAGAGCGAGCAGGCCGCACGACAACCCGTGGAAGAGCACGTTGATCAGATGATAGCCAAGCGTCGCGTCACCCCACAGGCGATGCTCGATCCAAAATGCGGTGTGCAGTACGGGGTAGTACTGTTGCGTCGCGTGCAGGTCGGTCCAGATGCGGACGAGTCCGGCCACCGGGCGCAGGTCCGGCCGCGTGACGTGCGCCGCGTCGTCCCACACGAGGTCGCCGTGCAGGGCCGGCCAGTAGCACGCGAGCACCAGGCCGAGAATCAGCCCGGCGAAGGCCCAGGGCGGAAAACGGCGGATCGGTGCGGCGGATTGAACGGACATTCCGCGACGAGCCTAGCTACCGTCGCGTCTTTGAATCAATCCCGACGTCAGTGGCGGCCCGCGGGGAAATCGTCAGGGCGGCAACCGGCTTTCGTCGGGGTCGAAGGCAAACACTTGATCGCCGACGCCGACGGTGAAGCTGCCCCACGGGGTGTCCACCACCGCCGGGAGGCGTTGTTCCTTGTCGGGCGTGCCGTCCCAATCCTTCCCGCGAAAGGCGACGGCATAGTGAACGGAGCCGTCCGGCAGCAACTCCGGTGTGACTACGAGCGTGCCGTTGCCGGTGTCGACCAGTGCGTCCTTTCCCATGATGAACTCGACGGATTTTTCGACTGATTGGCCGTCGATCAGGAGGGTGACGGATCCCCTGATGGGCATCCCGGCTTCGAGCCAGGGCTTCATTCGCGCCATCCGACTGGCGTCGGCCGCTTGTTGGGCGCGGACGGCGTCCTCCGGCGTTTGTGCGGTGACTGCGGGCCTGGCGGCCGGCGGGGGCGCCATTCGGACAAGCGGGGCCGCCGGCCGATCAACCAGGTGCGGCTGGGTCGGCACCGGCGGCGAGGCGATGGACGGACCGACGACCGGTTTCGCCGCCGACCCCTGATGGAAATAGGCGAGGCCGATGAGTGCGATGGCGATGGCGCCACCCGCGAATCCGAGAAGGGTCTTGGTGGTTGCGTAGGTCAGGATCCCGAGTTTCACGCCGGCGACCGCCGCGGCGGTTCCGGCCAGGGCGGTGGTCGACACATTCGCGGCCAGCCCGGCCGGCGCTGCGATCGCCTGACTGGCGAGAGTGGCGCCGACGGCCGCGACCGAGGAGGTGACGCCCTTGCGGGCAAAGGTTGCCCGGATTTTATCCAGCGCCCGCGTTACCCGCATCCGGGCGGCGTCCTCGCCCATTTCCATCGCCCGGCCGATGGCGGCAAAGGACTGTCCTTCAAAAAAACGGAGCATGACGGCCTCCCGGTCCCGGTCATCCAGTCCGGCCAACGCCTCGTCGATCAACTCCGTGGGAATCTCCGGTCGGAACTCGGGAGACGATTCGGCCAATGCTTCGTTCATTTTGTGAGCCTCCAGTTCGCGCGCCCGGCGCCGCCGCTCCGACCGGACCGCATGCGAGACTGCGAATCGCGTCGTGGTGTAGAGCCACGCGGCAAGGTGGGTGATTGGGCTCCGACTCTTCGCGCGGGCGGCCAGGGTCGTGAACACCGTCTGGGTGACATCCTCGGCGAGTGGCGCATCGCCGCAGAGCTGGCGCAATGCCGCGCCATAAACCAGGCTCACGTGCCGGTGCACGATTTCGCGGAAGGCGTCCTCCGAGCCGGTCTCGGCATAGCGACCCAGGAGCTCTCGATCGGTTGTCATCGCGGTTGTCATGATGGTGCCCGCCGACGGCCAAACCGAACAAAAATCCGCTGGCCTGATCCCGCCCGCCGCTCCGGGCCCGGGCGTCGGAACGGCCGTCACGGCGGGTTGGACAACCAAAGGCTCGAACTGTCGAGGCCGGCGGTCCAGCCTGTCCCCATGTGGTCGTCCGTGAAAACCATTCTCAAGAGGTCGCCGCTGCGCCACGTGTGGTGGTTCCTGTCGGCACGGCGGACGCCGCACAGCCAGGCCGACGAAGCGGCGATCCTGGCGGACCTCATCGCCACCGCCGCCATTCCCCGGAGCTTTGTCGAGTTTGGCTTCCACGCCCACGAGTTCAACTGCGCCAATTTGCTGGGGAGCTTCGACGGCCTCCTGATTGACGGCGACGAGGAGTCCGTGGCCCGGGTGCGGCGCATTCTCCCCCGCAATGTCCGGGCGGTCCGTCAATTCCTCGACCTCGATCACCTCCAGGTGATCCTCGATTTCTGCGCGGGTCGCGAACTGGGAATCCTGTCCGTCGATGTTGACGGCAATGACTATTGGTTTCTTGGCCGGCTCCTCGATTTGCGCCCCGCGATGATCATAGTCGAATACAACGCGTCCCTCGGATTGCGGCGCCTGACCGTGCCCTACGACAAGGATTTCGTCCGCCAGGCAAAACACGAGAGCGGGTGGTACCATGGCGCCTCGCTGACGGCCCTGCACCAGCTTTGCACGAAGGCCGGCTATGGCCTGACCGGCGTCTCGGACAGCGGGTGCAACGCTTTCTTTCTGCGCAACGACCTCCTCGGCTCGCGCCGCGTGGTGGCCCCGGAGGACGTTTACCGGGAAAACCGGCTGCGCAACGAATGGTCAAGGACAACCGCGGCCGGGCAGTGGGAGCGCATCAAGCACCTGCCGTTCGTCGAGGTCTAGGGCGTTGTCAGGCATGTTGGGCGCGCATCGCTCTAACCGGCCTCGCCGACGTCGGGCGCAAGCACCAAGGCATTGGCACTCGTCACCGCCGCACGCCCCGACGGAGGTGGACGGCCCGGCGGGTCCGTCCCTACCGACCTGTCCATCGAGCAATGGTCAATAGGCCGAAAACGCCCTACCGCAGCTCAAACACGAGCGTCGGGTCGACGGGGTAGCGGCCAAAACGTTCGCCGTAGATCGCCAGACCCCCGGGCAGCGACTCGTCCACCTCCAGCCGCAGCACGATTTCCCTGGCGAGGGCGGCTTCCGCCAGGGCGGCGGCGGGAACCGTCGCCTGGACCAGATAGCCGTAGGAACCGGCCTCGCGAAGCTTCTTGTCGTGCGGTTGGGAATGCCAGGAGAGAATGCCGCGGTGGTCCGCCGGATCATCCGGGAGGACGAACGTGCCGGCGACGACCCCGTTTACCCGCACCCGCACGGCGCTGGGAAAGGCAACCGTGTCGGTCATAGGATATGAATTGGGATTCGCGCTCGGATCGTGGGTGCCCTTGCCGCGCATGAAGTCGCCGTCGTCGACGGTCGCGCCTTCGCGATCCTTGCCCAGGAGCTGTTTGGCCGACGTCTCAAGGACCAGCGAGGCCCCCGCCAGTTTCTGCGGATCGAGGCCGGCCGGCCAGGGCAGCCGGTATTCGAAGAATCCGTGACCCGCCCCGTCGACCTTGAGGCCGCCCAGCACGTTCCATTGCTTCTGCGACCACTGGGCCGCGACAAACGTGTCGGGAGCGAACCGCACCACGCGACGTTCGCCGCCACCGGTGGCCAGCGTCTCCGTTCGCGGCGACGCCCCGTCGGCGACAAGAAACGTCGTGAAATTCCGGTGCAGCACGACGCCGGTCTCGTTCTCGAGCGACAGGGCGAGCACCGCCAGCGCCGGCCGGCCGGGCATGGTGACCTTCAGCGGCGTCAACTCGCGGACCAGCCAGGGCTCGAAGGCGATCGCGCGCGTCACGCGCTGGTAGGTCTCGCGCTGGCCGAGCGTGTTCCAGCCGTAGAGCTCCCCGCGCACCACCAGGTTTCGTCCGGGCGCATGGTATCGGTCGGCGAGGAACGACGCGAACAGCGGCACGTCGACCGCCTCGCCCGGCCGGACGTCGCGGCACAGGTCGCTACCGGTGGAAAGATAGAACGGGCTGTGCAGGTCGTTCAGGTTCATGCCGGGCGCGAGCGCGTCCAGGCCGGTGAATTTCTCCGAGCGGTCGAAGCGGTAGTAACCGTTCCATTCGTTGATGACGTCGTGGTGTTCGGTGTAGAGCCAGCCGCTGAGCTTGGGATGGCGTCGAAATTCGTTCATCATGAGGTGATAGTCCCAGCTCCAATCGACGTCGCCGGTGCTGCCCTCGTAGCCCCAGACGTTTCCGCATTCGCTGTTGAACATCGGCTGGCCGCCCTGCGCGCGGTCGCCGATGAAGTTCCATTTCGACCCGGGAAAGGTGTCGTGCGTGATCTGGTCGAGGTGCTCGCGCCACGCGTAGCCGGGCAGGTAGTCGTGCCAGGAATTCAGGTCGGTTTCCGTGTGGTCCCGGTTGCAGGGCGAATTGTCCTCCACCAGCCGGCTGGGATCGAGCTGCTTGGCGAGGTGGTACATCGAGACGACCCAGTCCTGGGTCGCCGGCAGGTAGGCCTTGGAGTCGCCCTGCTTGGTGAACAGGCCCCAGGTCTCGTTGAAAAGAACCCACGCGAAGATCGCCGGGTGGTTGAAGTCGCGCGCGACCATTCCGCGCAGGGCGAACTCGCTTTCCTGCCGCGCCTCCGCGGTCGGGTCGCCCCAGAAATTCGGCACATCGGCCATGATCAGCAACCCCAGCCGGTCGGCCCAGTAGAGCTTGCGCGGCACCTCCACCTTGATGTGGATGCGGTTGGCGTTCAGCCCGAGGCGCTTTGAGCGCAGGATCTCGTCGCGCATGAAGGCGTCGCTGGGAAAGGTGTAGAAACCGTCCGGATGGTACGACTGATCGAGCGTCATCTGGAGGTAGAGGGGCTTGCCGTTGAGGGCGACGTACGGGAAGTCGGTGCCCGGCAGTTTCGTGACGCTGATCTTGCGCATGCCGAAGTAGGCGGCGACGCGGTCGTCGCCGCCCCCCGCCGCCACGGCGACCTCGACGTCGTACAGATACGGATCGTCCAGCGACCACCAATGGGCGTGGGGAACCGAGACGGTGAATTGCACCTCGCGCGCGCCCGGGGCCACGGGCTGGACGACCTCGGGAACCTCGCCGTGCGGGAACTTGAGTCGGACCGAGGTCCCGGCCGGGGCGGCGTCGCTGAGCTGCGCGCTGACGGTGACGTGGCCGGCGTCGATATCCGGGGTGAAATGCACCGAGCGGAGGTGCACCGTGGGCCGCGCCTCGAGGTAGATGGTCTGCCAGATTCCCTTGGCTTCGCCGTAACCCTGTTTGCCCTCGAGCTTGAACGGGTGCGGGGTGTCATCGACGCGCAGCACCACCTGCTGGTCCTGGTCCCACTTCACCAGCGGAGTGAGCTCGAACTCAAAGGGCGTGTAGCCGCCGCGATGTTCGCCCAGAGCTTGGCCGTCGAGCCAGCCCTTCGTCAGCCAGTCGCACGCGCCCACCACCAGGAACACCCGCTGGCCCCGCCACGCCGCCGGCACCCGGATCGCGCGGCGGTACCAGCCGAGGTCGGCCTTGTTTTCCAGGCCCGATAGCTTCGAGCCCCACGGGAAGGGGACGGCGATCCGGTCGGGAAACTCGACGTTCCCGGCGTTCCACCCGCCCGCCTCGCCGGCGTTTTCCTTGTCGAAGCGGAATTGCCACTCGCCGTTGAGGTTGACCCAGGCGGCGCGCGCAAAGTCGGGGCGCGGATGCTCGGGCAGGGGGATCGATGCGCCGGGATCGCCGGGCAGACGGGTGGCCGCAAATACCGCCAGGCTGAGGAACAGGGCATGGGGAAGATTCATGTCGTTCGGAAGGGAAGAAGAGTTATTCGAGCAAGACAAGGGTCTGGTCCGCGCCGCAATCTGCGGGCAGCGTCCACCGACCGGCCCAAGCGAAAGGAGAACAACGCACCTCCCGACAGCCAGCCGCCGCCGGTCAATTCCCGGCGGTGCGCACAAAGGCCTTCATCGTGGCGCATTCCGTGCCCGCGGCTTGGCCGTGCGGGCGAATGGTGTAGGCGCCAACCGCCGCGGGCACGATGAACGTCTCGGCATAGTGCACCACGAACGGGGCGAATGCCCCGGCCGGGCTCTCGACGATCGCCTCCTCGCCGGCGACGAGGTTGAGCACGTTGACCCCGCCGCCGGTGTCATGCGGGACCGCTCCGGTGAACCAGTGCCGCCGGGTCTCGATGAATTCCGTCTCGTGCAAGCCGGTGCGCTCCTCGCGCCAGCCCGGACCCTGCGCCACCGGCGTGATGCGGTTGACCAGCTCGCGGCGGGCAAAACCCTCGTCGCGTTCCCACCGCAGCGAGTGGCGGCCGCGAGCCAGGTTGATTGGGCGCGGCTTGCCGTCGAGGCCGAGACGCCCCCAGTCCCAGAGCTTGAAGGTGAAAATGTAGGGCGTGGCGCTGATCTCGAGGACCATGCAGCCGGCGCCCGAGCAATGCAGCGTGCCGGCGGGGATCAGGAAGTGGTCGTGCGGGCGGGCCGGGAAGCGGGCAACGAACCGGTCGGCGTCAAAGGGCGCTTCGCCCCGCTGCGCGGCCTCGAGCGCCGTCATCATCGTATCCAGTTCCACGCCGGCTTTCCGGCCGAGGTAGACTTCCGCACCAGGAGCGGCGTCGAGGAGGTAGTAACTTTCGTCCTGGGTGTAGGCCAGCCGGAACTGTTGCCGGGCGTAGTCGGCCGGCGGGTGTACCTGCAGCGAGAGGTTGCCGCCGCCGATCGTGTCGAGAAAGTCGAAGCGGATCGGGAACTCGGCGCCGAAACGGGCGTGGATGGCGGCGCCGAGGAGACGCTCGGGTTCCCGGAAAACGAGGTTGATCGCGGGGATTTCCAGGCGGCCCTGGGCGAAGGCCAGCAGCAGGCTGTTCTCCTCCGGCACGCAGTCGAAACACCAGGCATAGTTGGCGGCGCCGCGGTCCAGGTCGCAGGCCTCCTTCATCCACTGCCCGCCCCACGGGCCGGGATCGAAGAACGGCACCACGCGAAACGGCCGCCGCGCGGCGGCGTCCAGCCCGGCAAGATGCGCCGCACCGGTCGTGAGCTTGGGACTTGTGCGGACGCAGGTATCAAGCACGAAGTCCCAACGCGCCATCGTGCGGCGTTTTTCCCGATCGCACACGCGCCAGTCGACAAAGAACGAGCGCTTGTATTTCAGCGAGCCGGCGAGACCGTGGTTTTCGACGCCGAGATTGGAGACTTTATTCCGGCGCTGGCGCAGCTGGCCTTCCCAGCGGGGCATGTCGGCATAAACCAGAATGGTCGCCTCCGGCCAGACCAAGGCGGCGGCGGGACCCACCAGGAGCACGAGGCCGGCCGGCGCCCGGGCGATCTCGTTTCGGAGGGTCTCAAGGCAAGCCGGGTCCAGGAAGTCCGGCAGATTGAGCTCGGTCAGCCGGCCAAAGATCGGGTCGGAGCCGCCGAGGTCCGAGGCGACGAGCGAGTCGATCCGGGCCGCGGGTTTGAACGCGCGCCGGGTGTCGACCGCCGCGACCGGGTGCATTGCGGCCGCCAGCGCGGAGCGCACGTCGCCGTCGTGCACGCCGGGATAACAATCCACGGCGACGACGACCCGCGACCGGTCGGTGGCGGCGGCGGCAGCACGGAGGCGGGCGCCGATTGCCGGCCAGCCCTGCCAGAACGCCGCCGCCTGGGCCGGCGGCACCGGCACCGCGGGGAACTTGTCGTAATTCGGCCGGCGCACCGACGACATGGCTACTCGCCTTTTTCCGGACGGGAAAAATCGTCCTCGTAGCGCACAATGTCCGCCTGCTGCCAGTTGCCGAACGCCACCTCGAGGACCCGCACCGGCGCCGCGGTGGCGTTGCCGAGCCGGTGGCGCTCGTTGGCGGGAATCCAGATCTCGTCCCCGGCCTTGTGGGTGGTGACGTTCGGGCCGACCTGCACGGAGGCTCCGTCGTCGAGCACGATCCACAACTCGGCCCGGCCGGTGTGGGACTGCAGGCTGAGCCGCTGGCCGGGCAGCACGGTCATCAGCGAAACCGTGGTGTCCTCGTTGAACGCGTATTGCTTGAACGAGCCCCAGGGCCGGGAGACGGTGCCGACGGGCGGCTTGGCGGCGGGAATGGGTTTGGTGACGTAGGACATGGGAGGCTCAGCGCAGGGTGCCCAGAAAGTCGCCTCGCGGCAGAAGCGCGGGGCGGCCCCCGCGCTCGACGACGACGTGGCGGAAATTGTTCCGGGCGATGACCTGATAGTCATGTCCCGCGGCCGCGGGATAGACCCCGAGGTAGGCGAGGGGTTCGGCGCCGGTGTTCACGGTGCGGTGGGCGGTGAAACCCGGCACATAGACCACCGATCCGGCCACCAGCGGGACGAGGCGAGCCTCGCCCCCATCCTCGGGTTCGAGCAGCATGGCGCCCTCGCCCCTGAGCCCGATGTACACCTCTGCGGCCGGCCGCCAGGTGTGCAGATGCCCCTTGGTCAGATAATATTCGGCGCCAATCCGGCCCGGCTGCAGCACTCCCAGGCCGTAGTGCAGGTCGCCCGGGCCGCTGGCCGGCTCCGCCGAGGCCACCGTGTAGACGAGGGGATTGCCAGCGGCCAGGGCGGCGGCGTACGCGCCGGCATCGGCAAACGACCCGCCGAGGTCGGCCAGGTGGCGCGCCGCGGGCGGCCGGCCGTCGAGGCGGCCCGTCCCGGCATCGAAGCGGGCCGGCAGCAGGTTGGGTTCGGGCTGGGTCATGGCGGTAGGCGGCCCGAGTTTCGTCCACTCCGGGCTTGCTGTCGATTGAAAATAACAAATGATAACATTGTTAACAAAAGATAACAAATGCTCGCCCAGGACCGCCACGCCCGGATTCTTGACCTGCTCGAGCAGGGCGGCTCGGTCACGCTGCCGGCGCTGCGGCGCGTCCTGCCCGTCACGGCCATGACCCTCTGGCGGGACCTGGCGGCGCTCGAGGCGCAGGGGCGGTTGCACCGGGTCCGCGGCGGCGCGGTGCGAAGCGACCGGGCGATCGAGCCGGCGTTCGACCAGAAGGCGCGGCATGCGCTGGGGTTCAAGCGCGCCATTGCCGCGAGGGCGGCCGCGGCGTTCGTCGCCGACGGCGACGTCCTGATTCTCGAAGGGGGCACGACCGTGGCGGAACTGCTGCCCTGGCTGCGGCGGCCGCGGTTGACTGTTCTGACCAACAGTCTCCCGATCCTCAGCCGCGCGCATTCCTGTCACCGGCATCTCGCCGTGCACGCCAGCGGCGGCATGTTGAGCCTGGTGTCCGGCAACCTCGTCGGACCCGAGGCGGTGGCCTATTTCCAGCGGCGACGGGCGCGCACGTTTTTCATGAGCGCGACGGGACTGGATCCCGCGACCGGCCGCCTCACCGACCCCAATCCGGTTGAGATCGAGGTGAAGCGCGCCATGGCGGCCGCGGCCGACCGGGTGGTGCTGCTGCTCGACGCCGGCAAGCTCGGCGTGGTCTCGGCCGAGTCGGTCCTGCCGCTCCGCCAAGTCGACGCCATCGTCACGGACCGCCGCATCACCGCCGCCCAACGCCGGCAGCTCGGCCGGCTCGGGCCGCGGATAATCGTGGCCCCGGGAAAATGACCGCGGCACCCCGGATAAAGCTTGGAGCGGGCCGGCAGCCTGCTTTCGGTGGTGGCCGGTGGTTTGCTCCGGACCAATTCTGACTCCCCGAAACAACATGCAGGCGCTCGGCATCGATCTCGGCGGCACGAACATCAAGGCGGTTCTCGCGGATGACGAGGGTGGCATCCTGGCCGAGGGGGCGATGGCCACTCTCGACGACGGCACCTCCGCGTGGCGCTCCCGGGTGGCCGGTTTGGTCGGCGAGATGGCCGGGAAGGCCGGCCGCGGCAAAGGCCTCCGGCTCGGTCTGGCAGCTCCGGGCATGGCCTCCCGCGACGGCCGCGCGATCGTGGCCCTGCCCGACAAGCTGCCGGGACTCGAGAACTTGGATTGGACGGAATTCCTCGGCTGGCCCAGCTTCGTGCCGGTGCTCAACGACGCCCACGCCGCGCTGCTCGGGGAAGTCTGGCAGGGTGCCGCCGCCGGCGCGCGGAACGCGGTGTTGCTGACCTTGGGAACCGGGGTCGGCGGCGCGGTCTATGCCGACGGCCGGCTGTTGCGCGGGCATCTTGGCCGGGCGGGGGCCCTGGGGCATATCAGCGTGGACTACCGGGGGAAGCCCGACGGACTCGGCACTCCCGGTAGCCTTGAGGATGCGATCGGGGAATGTTCGATTCGCGATCGCACCGGCGGGCGGTTCAAGAGCACGCGGGACCTGGTCGAAGCGGCGCGGAGCGGGGACGCGGGAGCCGTGGAGTTCTGGCGGGAGTCGATGCGGGCCCTTGCCGCCGGTGTGACCGGGTTGATCAATTCTTTTGATCCCGAGGTCGTCGTCATCGGCGGCGGGATCGCGGAGGCGGGCGAGCTGCTGTTCGGCCCACTCGGCCGGGAACTCGATCGGATTGAATGGCGCCCGCAGGGTAGTCGGGTACGAATCGTCAAGGCGCAGCTCGGCCCGCGGGCCGGCGCGCTCGGCGCCGCCCGGCAGGCATTCTTGGGAACGGCACCCTGACCCCGCCCGGGGAAACCGAAACGGAAATTTGGACGGATCCGTCGCGAGAGGCGACACGGAAACGCACCGAATCAAGCCCGTGGAAAATCCGCAGCTCGGAAAGAGGCGCTCATTTTGAGGCGGGCGAAGACGCGTCCTCCCTCTGGACCATCAACCCCTGCAATTCCGCCCCGGTGGTTTTCAACGGCGGAGGAGCCAGCCGGGAATGCCCGAGGCTTGTCAGCAAGGCATGGGCTTCCGCGCGGTCGCCGAGCCGCCACTTGGCGATGGCCAGTGGCAGCAAGAACTGCGGATAGGATTTCGGCAGCTGGCTGCGGGCAATGCGGGCGACCTGGTCGGCCCGGGGATCCGGCGCGATCGCCTCGGTCCACGCCAGCTTGAGGTTTGCCTCGACGCAGCCCGGATCAAGCTCGAGGCACCGATCGAGCGGATGGCGCAGATGGGAGGCTTCCGCCCCGGAAATGCTTCCGTCGAGGGAAATTCTTGTGGATCTCAGGATGCCCGTGTCGTTGGCGGCAACCAGGTAGGGATAGGGATTGCTGGTGCCGGCTTCCCGGGCGAGGCCCCACTTGTAGTCCGCGCCGCCGGGATCGCCCGATCCGGCCGCCAGGATCGCCGCAGCTTCCCGCAGGCGGGCGGATTCCGGGTGGGCGGCGCCGGCCTGGAGCAGCTCCGCGGCAATTTCGGGCTGCCCGTCCTTGGCGTCACTTCCCACAATGGCCAGGGCCACGAGGCGGTCGATCTCGTCCGCCGGCGCCAATTCAAGGCGGGCCATCAGGTCGGCTGCGGAAGGGTCGCGCTCGATGGTGGCCCGGCCATGCGACGCGTGTTCTTTGCGCCGGGACTGCAACTCGTCCAACGTCAGCCCGAGATCGCGGGCCAGCGTGGTGGCGTCGGGGGTTTCTCCCTCCCGCAAATCGTCGAAGAACCGCGCGATGCCGGCGTCGTAGCTGCGATCGTGGTCGGTCAGGAGCAGGTGCCAAAGGGACCACGCTTCGCAGTAGAGCTGGGACTTGCGATAAAAGCTGTCGAGGTAGGGCCCCAGCGCCTTGTCGTCGGTAAGCACGCCCAACGGCAGCAATCGGCGCGCGCTGATGCGTTCGTCGTAGTCGCGGGCTTTCCGACCGATGACTATCCGCCCCTTGGTGTAGTCGATGGTCGACAACGCGTCGGGCAGGCCCTCGATGATCCACAGCCGCTCGTTCGCAGGGGCAACCTGCGAGAGCAGGAATCGGGCATAGGCGGTCAAGACGAGGCCGCGCGAGGAGTCATAATTCGCATCGTTCGCGAGTGCGACCATTCCGCCCCACGGACGGAAGACGACAAACGAGATGGCCTTGCGCCCGTCCGCCCGGTGCATGCTTGCCGGGACCAGGTCGTCCAGGTCCTTGACCTGGGCAAAAATGACGACGTGGACCGGAGGATCGGGCATGAGCGTCGACCCGGTGAGCATCGCAATCTGCGCACGCACCTCGAGCAACGAGTAGAGGAATTCCTTTGTTTTCTCGGGAGATTCCGAACTGAGCACCTCGACCTTTCCAGCGGTGCCATGGATGTAAACGGGCCTGGCGGCGGCGGTCACGGCAGCGAGGAGGACCAGGGCGAGAAATGTCCTGCGGACGGTCACCAACTCGCGCTGCGATTCCGACCCGATCCGGGGAAATTTGCCAGAGGGAGTGGGCATGGCTGGGTTGTGGACGTCCGCGGCGGCCATCGGGGGACGCTGCCGCCGCGGGGCATTTTTTGCGAAACAATTCAAAGGACTTGGGCCACGGGCGTATTTCGTATCGCGCGACCGGCCCACCCGGCGGGCAATCCTATTTCAGGACCAGCACCTTGGTGCCCTTTTCCCGCCTGACCGAAAGGACGCCGCCCCGCCCCTCAATGGGTGTCCAGGTGAAGCCCTCGCCGGTGGCAACCTCCGGGAGCGGGCGGTCGTCGAGGCGCACCTGGGCCGGCTTGGCGCGCAGGTGGATGCACTCAAGTCCCTGCGCCTCGTACGTGCGGTAGAACAGGACGACCATGTCGGGGTCCGCCTTCTCGAAGTTCAGCCCGTAGAATTTCTTCAGGTTTCCCGCGTAATCCGCCTGAGCGACGGTTGCGGTCGAGCTCAGGATATGGTCCTCGTCGGCCGGTGACAATTCAGGGGCGGCCGCCATTGCCCGCAGGTAGTGACGGACGTAGTCGCCATAGCCGTCGGTCAGCCACGGCTCGTCGGTGGGATAACAATTCGTGCCGTCGGCATCCACCATGTAGGTCGCCCAGTTGAGCGCGCGCACAGCGTTCGCCCGGAAGGCGGGGTCGCCGGTGAGGCTGCCATAGAGGAGCTCATCGGCCGACTGCCGCGAGGTGTGGCTGTTGCCGGGGACCGGGTAGACGGTCTGCTCGTTGCAGACGCGCACGCCGTACTTTTGCCACTGGTGGTTCCCCAAGGTGGCTTGCGTCCACGCGATGATCCCGCGCACGTCCTGCTGCCACTCGGGGAAGAGCGCGCGATGTTCCATGATGAAGCGCGCACACGTCATCGCGTTGATCTGGGTGTCGCTCCACCAGTCGACGTCTTCGAAGAACGGTCCCCATTTGTTTTCCTTGAGCGGGTAGGTCTTCATCCAGAGCAGCAGCCGGTCAAACGCCTGTTGATACGCCGCGACATCGCCTTGGTGCAGTTCGATCAACCCGAGGAAGAGCTCCATCGTCGGGGTCCAATTGCTCGTGTAGCCGGCCAGGTCGATCGGGGTGCCGGTGAAATCGTGGGTACGCAGCGGCGCCGTCTTGCCGGTGAAGACATTGACCTTGAACGGCAGCGGCGAATGGTCGCGGTCGCCCGCCGTCACGTGCCGGGCGAGAGTGTCGGCGATCGCGATGGCGGCCTGCAGGTAGCGTGGATTCTCCGGGATGTTGTAGCCCGCGCTCATCTTGTAGAGGTGAAGCAGCTCGCGGCCGAACGAGCCGGCCTTGTCCGGCTGCGTCACGCCCAGGCCGGCCCGCATGTCGCCGTCGTACACCCCCGAGTAGAGCAGCGTGTTGTAGGGGAAGGGCAGGTTGGGCCATTCGGCCGTTGCGGGGGAAAGGCCTCGCGTGAGATAGGTGTCGGCGATGAGGCGCATGTTCGCCTTCACCCGTTCGTTGCCGGAGTACGCGTAGTACAGGCGCCACGAGGAGAGGGCCATGGCGAACTGGTCGCCGCCGATGCCCCGCGGGTCGCCGAAGCGCGGATTCCACACCTGGTGATTAAGGTAGTAGGGCAGGCCGTTCAGGTCGGCCGGCAGGCGGTCCCAAAACTGCCACACCAGGTCCACGCCGTGCCCGTACGCCTTGCCGGGGTCGGGATCGTACCAAGGAACGATGTTTCCGCGCGAATCGACCTTGATCGGGTGATAACCGAGGACCTCGGCGGCGGGCTCGGCGGATCGCAGTGGGCTGACGCCTGCCGCCAGCATGGTCAGGACCAGCCCCGGAAGCTTCCTTTTCATTCCGGCATCCTGCCGTACCCGCGCGCGGCGGCGAACCATTTTCCAGGCGCCGGCCCTAGGCGCGATTGGCCAACGCGGCGGGAATGGCGGGGGGCGCGGTGTCCAGCCGGCTACTGTGGCCGGTTCTGCGCCCCAAGGCGCTGCCGCACGGCCCGGGCGTAAGCGGCGACGGGGATAAGCGTCAGGAGCGAGATCAAGATAAAGAAGATCATCTGGCCCTGATTCCCGTTCGGGTCGGCCAGCAACCGGCGCGCGACCGGATCGTTGGCATGCGGCGCCAGCGCCACGGGCCCCTCCGCCGCAATCCGGGCGATGGCAAACCCGCCGCCCTGGGCGGAGGTCCAGCCCAGCGCCGACAACCAGGCAAACGCCCGCAGGCCGGCCGCCACACAGCCCAGCGCGATCGAGCCGACCGCGACCGTTCCGAGGGAAATCACGCCGACGCTGAGCGAGCCGACGGCCAGGAAGCCCACCGAGACTGCTCCCACGCTGAGCGGTGCGACCGCCAGGCCGCCCCATGCACATAAGAGACCATAGGCCCGGTCTCCGCCGGCGAACCACCCAAACACCGGCCGCTCACCCTCGTCCGGCGACGAAAAACGGACGTGCACCAGCGGCACCCCGAACAATTTCAACCGACTCCGGTATTCCCCGGCCTCGGATCCGACCTGATCCCGGGCATCGCGGAACAACTCGGGATGGAGCCGTCGTTCCTCCGACCGCAACACGCGCATGCCGCGCATGGCCCGCAGCAGCGTCAGGGGCCAGACGACCACCGTGGCGAGGAGGAGCGTCTGGGCCATGACGGCAAAAACCACGCGTTGCTCCCACCAGCGGAAGGCGGCGGCGCGCAACAGATACCAGACAACCAGGAATCCCAATGCGCTGAAAAAGACCGCCACCGTGAGCTTCACCACTGCGCGGCGCTCCCGCGGCGTCCGGGCCTGGTCGAGGTTGGCGCGCAGGGTCAGCACCGTGCTGACGACGCCGCTGGCAGACGCGAGCAGCGCCGCGAGGCCGGTGGACTTTGCCAGCAAACCGCCGTGCGCGGCCGCCGCGCCGATCCCCGCCGCCTTCGCCGGGGTCGCGAACTGCGGCAGGGCGGCCAGGACCGCGAGCGTGAAGACATTGCCCGGCGTGCTCCGGACGAGCGCGCCCTCCACGAACGCGAGCACCTGCTCCTGCAAGATCTTCCGGCCGCGCGCCAGCCGCTGCTTCACGGCGTCCTCCGTCAGGTCGAGCGCGGCGGCCACGTGCTCCACCGAACGGTGCTCGCGGTAGTAGAGTACCAGTGGTTCGCGATACAACTCCGGCACGCGCTCCAGCGCGCTCCACAGGATCGCCTGCTCCTCCTTCTGGACCGCCGCGTCCGCCACGGGCATTTCGGCCGACACCAGTTCCCCTGCGTCGTCGAGGGATTCCGCCTGCCGCACCGGCTCCCTGCCGTCGGCCCGGCGCAGGCGGCCGACCTTGTGCCGCAAGATTCCGCACAGCCACGAACGCAGCTTTTCCGGCTCGCGCAATGTGCCGAGCTGGCGCCACGCCTCGACAAACGCCTCCTGCGCCAGATCCTCGCTCTGGCTCAGCTGCCCGGTCGCGGAATACGCCAGCGAACACAGCAGGCGCTGGTACCGCTCGACGATCCGGCCGAACGCCGCGCGCTCGCCGGCCAGACAGGCCGCCACCAACTCCGCGTCACTGGTTACGTCGATGGCGGGCATGGATTCCGAGGCATTCATGATGGTCTCCCTGTACGTGCCCGAAAAGCCTGAACCGGTGACAAAGTATTTTTGCAGGAGGCGAAATATTCTGCCGCGACGGGATCGGGGCGGGGCGCGCTATTCCTAACGCGCCGTCCCCCAGCCGCTTCCGCCCGCGCGACGGAGCAGGGAAGGTCCGCCCAACCGGCAGACAACCCGACCCGGTCGAGAAAACTTTGTCACCGGATGAACCACTTCCGGCCCTTACCGGCGAAACCTCACTTCAACCCATCAATAAAATGAACCGGTTCCTCCCTGCCTTCCTCGGCCGCCACCTCCTGGTGGCGCCCTCATTGATCATCCTGTCCTTCACGCTTGGACCGGACACCGCGCACGCCGCGATCGCCCCGGCGCTGCTCGACGATTTCTCGGATTCCCGGCACAACGCCAACGGCATCGACCGGCTCCTCTTCGACGACAAGGGCGCCGGCAGCCAGTCGCATGCGACGCAGAAGTGCGAGAACGGCAGCCTCAAGGTGGAGGGCGAACTCGTGCCCGGGCGCGGCGTTCCCGCCTTCATCAGCGTGGTGTCGCTCCTCGCACCCGACGGCAAACCGCGGGACCTGACCGGCTACGAGGGCGTGCGGCTCCGCGTGAAGACCACCAAGGGCATGCTGTCCGTCCAGGTCGGCAGCGCCGAGATCCAGAACTTCGACTACCACACCAGCGCCCCGATCGCGGGCAAACGCGGAGAATTCCAGGAATTCCGGCTGCCCTTCAAGGACATGAAGCGCTCCTGGTCCGAGCAGACCGCGCTCAACCTGAAATCGATCACGAGCGTCAACCTCGTCTCCTTCGGGCTGGCCAGGGACACCTTTGCCTACGAGGTGGCTGAAATCGGGTTCTATTGAGAACGGAAACGCTGCGCACCGGAGGAAGCCGAGACAACCGAGCCATGAATCGCATCGGTTTCGGTTAACACCGCTGCTCCTGTGAAACCAAGGATTCGCCCGCCCGCCATGAACTCCACCTCCAACTTGCCACCGTCCGACCACGCCCGCCTCGACTACCTCGATGCGACCCGGGCCTTCGCCCTCCTGCTCGGGATCGTGTTTCATGCCAGCCTGTCGTTCATGCCGACGTTCATCGGCTGGGCGGTGCAGGATGTCTCCACCAGCCCGCTGGTCGCGATGTTCTTTGCCGTGAGCCACTCCTTCCGCATGGAAACCTTCTTCCTGCTGGCTGGTTTCCTCGGCCATGTGACTTTCCACCGCAAAGGCGCCGCCGCTTTCGGGCGCGCGCGGTTTTTCCGGATCGTGGTGCCGTTCGTCGTCGGCTGGGCGATCCTGCGGCCGCTGCTGGTCTCCGGTTGGATCATGGGGGCGGCCAGCCTGCGCGGTGACTACAGTTTCTGGGCGGGCATCAGCGGCGGTTTTCAAAGCATGGGAAACCTCCGGGCCGGGATCTTCAACGGCACCCATCTGTGGTTCCTCTACTACCTGGCGATGATCACCGCCCTGACGCTCGCCCTCCGGGGATTGGCCACGTCGATCGTTCCGTGGTACCCCGCGTTGGAGCGCCGCGCCGACACCCTTGTGGCGTGGCTGGCGAATTCCCCGTATGGCCTGCCGGTGCTGGTGGTGCCGACCTCGGTCGCGCTGTGGTTCATGCAATATTGGGGCATGGACACGCCGGACCAGTCGCTGCGTCCCCGCCTCCCGGTCCTCGCCGTATACGGCGGCTTCTTCATTCTCGGCTGGTTGCTGGGCCGCCAACGCGAGCTGATCGCGCCCTTCGCACGCCTGACGCCCCAGCGCTGGATCCTGGCTGCCGCCGGAGTCGCCGCCATCCAGTATCTGGGCCAGTTCCAAACCGATCCCAGCCATCCGTACTTTCAGGCGCTGCACGTGGGCTACGTCCTGGGTTATGCGCTGACCATGTGGACACTCGTCTTCCTGACGATCGGGCTCTTCAAGAAGTTCTGCTCGCAGCCCAGCCCGGTCGCACGCTACATTGCCGACTCCTCGTACTGGCTCTATCTGGTCCACCTGCCGGTCGTCGCCTGGCTGCAAGTGGCCGTCGCCGAGCTCCCCTTGCACTGGTCAGTCAAGCTCGCGGGTATCTCCGCCGTTACGGTCGCCCTCGGCCTGATCACCTATGACCTCTTCGTCCGTTCGACCTGGCTCGGCGCGCTGCTCAACGGTCGCCGCCGGGAGCGGGCAATATCCCGCCTGGTCGGCACCGGCCCTGGCCCTGACCCAATCTTGGCCAAGCCGGAACGATTCGGGCGAACCTGACCTTTCGAGCGGAAGGGGCTGCCTCGAACGGTGGAGCGCGTTGACCCCAACGCGCCAACCTTTCGCCAAGCGCAGAAGCCAACGCCTTGGGGACAATGCGTTCCACCAACCGCAGCTTTTGGCTTGGAGGAGCCCCGCGACGGTCCACGCCACCGGCTCATTTCGCCGGCGGGACAAGCACGGCCGTCAGGTCGATGATCGGGCTCTGGTCCTGCCGGGCAAAGGCCTCGGCGTAGGTGCAGTGGGCCTCGTTGCCGCGGAACCTTTCCATCTGGCCATGGAGCAAATCACCCTCGTAGGTCACGGGGGTGATGCCTTGGCTGACGTGGACGAAAAGCGCGTCATGCTTGCGTTTCAGCACCGCGCCGATGTCGAGGTGATCCGACGGCTGAAACCCCATGGTCTGGTGGCCGGTCATCGCCTCCATGTAGTAAAGGGCGAACCGCTTTCCTCCCGCGATCCAGGCGTCGTAGACCAGGTTCCAGCAGGCGCGATGGTCGCGATGCGTGTCGATCGGCCAGTGCGTGATGACGAGGTCCGGCTTTTGCTCCTGCAGAAAGTCCGCCATCTTCTGGTAGCGCGCCTTGTCCACGACGGTGGATCCATCGATCTCGCCGAAGAACACGGCCTTGACGCCGAGGATCTCGCAGGCGCGCTGGGCTTCCTTCCGCCGGATTTCCGCCGCCGCCGTGGCGCCGGTCCCTGGGATGCCCGCCTCTCCGGTCGTGAGGTAAACGCTCGTCACGTCGTGCCCGGCATCCGCGGCCAGAGCGAGCAGCCCGCCGGCGCAGGATTCGGGGTCGTCGGGATGCGCCCCGATCACCAGGATGCGCAACCGCGGTCGGTCCGCCCCCTCGGTGGTCGCGACAAGGCAGGCGAGCAAGAGCAACCCGGCACAGAAACGAATAAGGGGACGCATGAAAGGAGTAATCCGGAATGTCGCGCTTGTTTCAACGGCGAATGCCGGGTAACTGGCCGGCGCCCATCGGCGATCGGGGGCGCTTCGGGAAAAGGTTCGCCGCGGCTTACCTCGGGGTCGTTTCTGGCGACGTTTGTCGGCAACCAGGCTACTTTGGCAAAACGCGGAATGCGGCGGCGGCGCCCCGTGTTCGCCAATCTGCCGCAACTGTTCAACGGCCAAAAGTGACCGCGTCCCCAAAATCGCTCCGCTCCAGATAGGGTGCCCAGCCTGCACGAGAGTCGGCCTCCGCGTTTCCGCGTGAAATTCTCACTCGCCGGCTTGCCTCCGGTCTGCCTCCGGGCGGATGGTGGGGCCGTGAAATCAGGCGAACATCTTTGCCGGGCGTGCGGACTTTGCTGCGACGGCACGCTTTTCGATGTCGTTAAACTCGAGCGGGGCGATGATGCCGGAAAATTGGAAGCGCTCGGGTTGCCTGTTTCCCTCTCACGCGGCAAGACGCCCGTCGCTCGCTTTCCCCAGCCCTGTTCGGCCTTGTGTGAGGATCGTTCCTGCCGCCTGTATGCGGAGCGACCGTGGCAATGCCGTACGTTCGAGTGCCAAGTGTTCAAGGATGCGAAGACCGGCCGAATTACGTTCGCCGCCGCCCTCGGGCTAGTCAAGGAAGGCAGGCAACGGGCGGACAACGTTCGCCGCCTGCTGCGCGAGTTGGGCGACGCGGACGAACACCGCGCCTTGGGTGAACGCTTTCATCGCACCTCCGAACGCATGGAATCCGGCAGCGCGGACGAAGCGGCGAAGGCCAAATTTGCAGATTTGAGCCTGGCCGTGCACCGCCTCAAATTACTTTCGCAAAGTGGATTCTATGCCCAGAACGAAGCGCGGTCAGAGGGAAAAACTCCCGCGCCCGAGGCAGCAGCAACGCAGGCCAAAAACGGGCCGTCAGGCAACCTCCGGGTCCGAACCTGATTTTTCGATTCCTGGAGGGCGATTTCGCCTCCAAACGAAGGGAGTGTTGCGGTGGGCCGTTTTCAACGGCTGCGCGACGGCTCGCGCATTTGATTCTAGTGGCGTTTATCCCCATTGCCAGGTAGGTTGGCTGGATGCCCCCCTGCACCCAAAACGTTAGGAAACGAAAAGCCCGCCGGATCAAAAACGACCGCTTGCAGGCCGCAAGAAAAGCCGCGAAAGCAAAAGCCTAGAGCATTTTCTATTTAGGTAGTTGGCAGAACGGGGAGTAAGCCCCTCGCTGTCAGTTTGTGTCAAGTTGGGGCAACCCGGACACAATGTCGCGGATAGTCTGACTTGGCAATGAACGACCGGCCAATTTGGCAGGCCTTACCTCTGGTGCCATTGCTGGTAGCATTGGTCGACGACAGGCTAATTTGGCAATATGCGGACAAGCGCCGTTTATCTTGGCAAAACGCGGAATTCGATACCCGCCGCGGCTTCAATAATCCCAATAGGGTCGGGGCGCCCGAATTCACCTTTGCCCGGGTCGGGAGTAGCCTGCCGTCAGTCGGACCGCCGCACTTCTCGGTTGGCCTCCTGCGCTGAGTTGCCAAAGTAGTGCCCATGCCGAGGAAGCCGAAAGACTCAACTGTCCGTCAGCGTCCTGTTGCGGAACTCAACCTCTTAGTGGCGCGCCTGGCTGCCGCGCCCAACCGGGCCAGCGGCAATGCCATTCGCCAGAAAATACTCGACGGGTTCTACGGCTGCTCGGTGGCTACCGCCAACCCCGCTGCGCTCGCCAGCGTGAAGCGGGGCCTGAAGGAATCTGCGGCGGGGAGGCGCATTTATCGGGCGTCGTTTGCCGAGGTCCAAAAGCTGACGTCAGTGCTTTCGCGCCGTGCCGCATCAAAAGACGGAGCTATTGCAAAGGCAGCCGGCAAGGCGCTGTCCGCTGAGGCGGTGGGGAAACTGCTCGGTATCAGCAAAGCGGGGACGCTCAAGGCAACGGACGAAGGACGCCTACTGGCCTACAGGCTGCCAGGCAAGCGCACCTACCTGTTCCCCGCCTTCCAGTTTGAAGGAGCGGCCGTCGCTCCCTGGGTGATCGAGGTGATCGACATCGTCGGCAATGGTTTCGCCGCCCTCCATTTTCTGACCGTGGAGCGCAAGCAACTCAAAGGTGCCAGCTACTTGACGCGCTTGTTGGCCGCCACCTCGCCGAAAGCGCGAGCGGTTCGAATCCAAGGAGTGCTCACCGCTGCGGGTGGTCTGGGATTTCCTGTGGGAAAAGATGACCCAATGGTCCGGCTGGCTAACTCAGTGCCCGCCAACTTTGAGTATCATTGTTAACGGGTTGAAGTACGCCGCTTTGGAGGAGCCAATCACCTCATGAAAAAGCGTGCCGAATCGGTCGAAGAATTGTTCCCGCTCATGGAAGCTTGCAAAGCTGGCGATCTGGAATCCGTCGGGCAGTGGATCGAGGCCGGCAAACCGCTCGACTCACCGGCGGGAAAGCGTTCCCGCAGGCGGAGCCCGCTTGAGATCGCCATCGAGAAGGGATTCCTGACGTTGGCGAAGACGCTCCTCAAAGGCGGCGCCGACCCGTTGGCCAACGGCAACGCACTCGATTTTGCTGTCGGTTGTGGCCGCGTCGATCTCGCGCGCCTGTTGCTCGACCACGGCGTCGACATTCACTCAGTGAGCTTCAGGTCCGTCTGCTGGCGCGAAAGCCCGGAGATGATCCGGCTATTCATTGATCGCGGAGCCGATGTCGTCACCGGCGATCCGCTCTACGAGGCGCTTACTTCCTCGGTCCGTCCAATGTTGGGGATTTTTAAGGACTACAATGATCGTTTTCCAGACTGGCAGCGGCAGCTCGACCGCGCATTGCTCCACCACGTCCAGCACGAAGGGGTGAAAAACGTCGCGTTGCTGGTGTGGGCGGGGGCCCGGCCAGATGCGGTCGTCACCGGAGAAAATGAAATCGAGGAGACGGCATTGGAAGCGGCGGCGCTCAAGGGAAACCTCGCGATACTCAAGTCACTGAAGCCGGCCCAGTATCCTGCGATGTTCAACCCGATGCTGCGGGCCACCTGGCTTACGAACTCCATACCGGTTGCCGACTACCTGATCGGTCTCGGCGCCAAGCTGAACGACGAAAAAAACGGCGGGTCCGATCTTCTCTCCACCACCATCCGACACGGCCTCGAGGACTCGCCATTTCTCGGTTCTCGTGACGTTGAACCGGCCTTCCGCTTCATTGAACATCTTTGCAAGCTGGGTGCCAGGTGGCTCCCGGACGATTCAGGCCCCAAGGGAGCTCGGCATGCCCTACGGCGTATTCCGGCGGATCGCCTGTTTCGGCTGGTAACGATCTTGCTGCAAAACAAGGCCGCAGCACCCGAGTTCATCGAGGAAATATTTACCACCCCGGGCATGCGAACGCGCCTTGGCGCCTACATGGAGAAGATCGTTGCACTCCTGCATCCGCCCGAACCGAAAAAACCGCGTTCGGTGCCGGCAGGCGCAAGTTCGCCGGCGTCTCGCCTCGCGCTGCCCGAGGTGCGCGCCCGGGCGCATGACTGGTTGCTCGCCGTCTGTATCGAAGGCGGCCCACGACCCTTCCACACTGCGACCTATAGTTCCTGGCCCGCACCAAAGCTCGTGCGCTCCCGGCTCGGGTTGACCAAGGACGACGACCGTGACCCGTACGAGATACTGTCTGAAGCGTGCGCCGCGGTGAACCGGCAACTGACCACCGTGGAATTGCACTACGGCTCAACCGACGGCAGCCGGCGCGGCGCCCTCGATGTAAAGCTGGCTGGAAAGGCCGAATGGGTGGACGTGTTCCGGGAAGTGACCGCGTCACTCGGAAGCCAGACACCGTATTGGCTTTCTCTGACCGGCGAGCGCCTGCTCGGCCTCGTCGATGCGGGGGAAGTGGGAAAAGACGGCATCGAGGAGCGCGAACTTTGCGCAAAGCTCTGTCTGGGTGAACCAGAGGACATTGCGAAATGCCTGGAGGAGGTGGAAGTCCGCACAGGAGGACTGGTTCGCTATGAGCGCATCGAAGCGAGTGGGGATCAGCCGAGGTATCGTATCTGGCGTGAGTCTAGTAGCGCAGCCGGCACACCGCCCCAGCCGGCCCTTAATCCCGTATGCAACGCGAACTTCCACTTCCTTTCAAGGGAGGACATAGACTCCGTGCGGTCGATGCTGCAGCGGGCGCTCCTAAGTCTAAATCCAGTCGGGGCGGGCGCTGTCACCATCTACCGCGTCGCTTCCCGTCACGAATTGCAGCGGTGCTTCCCCAGGCTGGCCCATGGAGATAGATCGAGCCCAAGCACGCAACTGGTCGAATTGTTCGCTAACGTGCCGCTCAACGCGTCGCTCAAGCGCACCTATGATTTTCGTGACGAGGCTCCGGCCTGGCGTTTCGCCCTGTTGCCGCGGACAACATGGGCCGAAGCCTTGAAAAGTATCGAAGATGAAGCGAAGGGGCCCACACTTGAGCAGCTATACGGGATTTCCACGGATGCGGCCCGGTTACTCGACTGGCTGCAGCACCTCTCGGTCAAGCGGCTGCAAAGCGGATGGAGCCCAAGCGTGGAAGACAGCAACACACGTGAGATTGGGCTTCAACCCATCGGGGGCAGTGACAGTTTTCCCTTTTATCTCCGGATTTTGTCTGACGAAATTAATGAGCGAACTCCCTTTGTGCTGACCGCCTTTTTTTGGTCGGAATACTCCCGCCAGAAAACCCGGCTGAAACTGACCCCGAAGCCTTCAGACCTCGAGACCGTGGTAAGACAAATTCAGTGGTTGGGGTTAAAGCAAGGGCGCGTGCTGGACGGAGCAGTAGTGCAGGCGCAGGTCACCAAGTTACTCGCTACACAGCCGATTGACGGGTGATTTTGACTTGGCACTCGTCAGCAGGCCGATGCCACCTCACAGCGGTGACTGGATGGCCCGTGCACTGACTTCATTGGATGGCTGCCGCTGAGGTCGGGCAAGAACTCCTGCCAAGCTTACCACCACCACGCCCTTGGCTCCCGTCCGTTCACTCTAAACGTCAACAACAAGGTCAGGACGGAAGCCGGTATGCTCCTGGCCGGCCGAAGCCTTGTAGCCAAACGCGTTGTTCAGCACTCTGGTTTTCCCAATGAGGTAGTCGCGGCATTCGTGAATATGCCCATGAATCCACAACGTCGGTCCCCGCTCGAGAATGAGTTCGTCCAGGTTCGATACGTAGGCTGCACTGATCGGGTCATGTTCCTTTCCACTTGCAGCGGACCTGGGCGAAGGGGCGTGGTGGGTAATGACAACTGATCGGGTGAGTTCGCCCGCAGCGAGGAATTTGGTGAGGGCCAGACGTGTATCGGCATGAAGAAGCGCGGTGTGCTTGGGCTGCAGTCGGCTAGTGTCCTGACGGCGAATTTTCCGGTAGTCATTCATGCCGATCCCCTTTGAGCCGGCCATAAGCATCGCCGTTGACCGGTCGCCCAAAAGGTCAAAGTCAGTCCATAGTGTGGCGCCGAAAAAGCGGTAACCCTTCAACTCGTAGGATTCGTTTTCGAGAATGACTACGTTCGACCCCGCCGCGGCTTCTCGTAGCTTTTCGTGCAATCGACCTATACGCTCATCGTAGTGCTCATGATTTCCAGCGATGTAGAGAATGGGGGTATCGGGAAATCTTTGTCTTGCCCAAGCGACGCCCTTCACGCCGCGGTCGATGTCACCAGCAAGAACCACAACGTCCGCGACGGCGTCCGGCAGATCTGCAGATCCGAATTCCCGATGAAGATCGCTAAGGACACGAATTCGCATCACATCACGTTCTTGTCTGCGATAGGGCACGCATCTGGCCTATCGCCCTGCGGACTTCCGTGACGGCCACACCTTTGACGTCGGCTGTCTCCGCGATTCGCACCTGCATTACGCGCACCAAGGTCTCGATGGGCACGTCCATCCCGCGAGAGATCGCAAGCATGATGTTTAAAACAGTGCTCATGAATTAGCAGGCTATGCAATCGAGTGCCACTGGTACCTGTCCTGAATTTGTCCATCAGTGAAAAATGTAGCCGCGTGCTGGGCTGTATCCACCACGATGTAGTTCGGCTCGGTGTTGTCGCTAGGCGAGAATATCGAGATGCAGTTGCACCGGCACGTTCGGCAGCAGCTCCTGCCCACTGCGAATAGCCTGTTTCGCGTAGCGCCGCCTGGCCTCTTCCCGGAGGATCCCTGGTTTCCCAAAAGCGAGCGAGAGCCCTCGCCAGGTGGGGCATTGTTGTTTGCCAAGGCACGCCGCGACGTAGCTATCAACCTTGCGGCAGAACCATTCCAGTTTTGCGGCCTTAATCCTGCGACGATTGGCAGCGTAGTTGGCCTTCATCTGAGAGGACAATTCGGGGGCAATGTGCCGCAGGGTTCGCGGTGATATCTCTAATTCGGCCGCGACATCGGGAAGCGGTCGCATGGGGTTCAGGAAGGCCAGGGCCTCCGTCCGGACCTTTAGGTCTAGGCGTTCCACGTGCGTCAGGCTGCGTCGCTTCCATACCGCAGAAACTTCTGACACCGTGGGGGAGTAGGTAATCTCGCCACATTTTCCCCGAAACAACGCCGGCAACGGCAGACCCCGCCTCAAGGCCAGTTCCATTAGCCGGGTTGCCGTCGGTCGGCCTCTCTTGTTCCGCCACAGCGACACGGTCCCAACCGATAGGGCGAAAAACTTTGCCAGCCGCTTTACCGAGAGCGCGCCGTGCGTGCCGGCCCAATCCAGCAGCCCGTCGAAACAATCTGGTGCGGCGAGGAAGTCGGCTGATTTGGCGGCCGTAGCCTCGGCTACTAGGACGCCGAGCTCCTTGGCGGATGCGATTTCAACGTAGGCTGCCGGGGGAGCCCGATCCAGACGCCGGTCGTGGCCACACAGCGGGCACTCCCACGGCCTGCCGCTCAGGTCCAACCGACTCGCCTTGCGACCGCATCGACTGCAACGGGAAACCAGCAGGCAGCCATGTTGCGGGCAGGCGCCGAAGAGTTCCAACTCCCATGTCATGAGCGAATGCGGCTCCAGGTCTGAACGAAGGCAGTCAGGACAATATGCATCAAAATCGCGGGTCATGCGCGCGAACGAGTAGCCATTCAGTGCATGCTGCCAATGCATCCGCACGACCTCCGGCCGACCAGCCAACTTCGCGAGGGCCTCGGCGAATTCATAACCGGTATCAGAGACGCCCACGGTTCGGCGTGCGAGCGCAGCCCGCGCGGTCCGTCGTAACGCCCCGGCGCCATCATGCTCTTTTGCGAGCAGCATCGTGCATCGGCCGAAAATCAGCTGCCCCGGCGTTAGACCGTTTTGCAAAGCGACCCGGCAAAAGAAACTGAAGAGGGATTCCGCTTCTGCAGAACCCAGTCCGATTGGAGCCGGGCTGATGAGAAGCGAGCGCGGCGGGATGGCCGGTGAGTCGAAGTGAGGCGTATGTTCGATCTGAGCGGCCATCGCATCGAGTGATTCTGGCTTGGTTGCTGATCGATACAGGGGCGCCCGGGGTTTTCTGCGACTACACGTCTTCAGCGTGGGCAGCTACTCATCGACTGCTTGTTTTACCCGGTCTTTGAATTCTTTCGCCTTCTCTTTTGTGACATAGAATTTTGATTCCCCGTTTTCCGCACAGTCGAGCATCGTATCGAGGACGTCTATTGAGGGCCGGACATCCTCGCCGAAGAAAATTTCAGAGCTGATAGTCCTTTTGCCGTCCCTTAAGCTGGCCGTGGCTGCTTCTGCTAGCCAATCGCGCAGTACGCCCATCAAACCGATACAACCCTCGTAGATGTCAGCATGGATTTCTTGCAGTGAGAACGAGAAGAAACCCCGCAACGCCTTATCCATGTCGCGAAGGATGCCTTCAAATGCCTTCTGGTCTTCGGGGGTGTTGCGATACCTCGCCATATGAACCCTGCGATTACGGCGAGCGAGTTGACCGTTAAGTGTGACCAGCGGAGCGACGTCGTAGGTACCGATCAGGACTAGCTTTGTGCCTGTGCCCTGCACGATGGACTTCAACACGTTGGCCTGTCTTTCGATACCCTCGATGTCGTCGGCATTGAAGTCAGAGATGAAGTGATCGGCTTCATCGAGCAGTAGATACTGAACGCGACGTCTCTGGAGCACGGTCTGGAGCTTTCTGCGCCCTTCAGCCAAATCATGTACCGACGGGTTTGGATGCAGCAAAGCTGTGAGGAGCTGAGAATAGAAAAGGGTCCAATTGAATTTGCCCTGAGCGGTGAGGAGAGCCATCGAAGCCAAAACCGCCGGGAGGAATTGAAGATCAGCAGCCATCTCCTTTGCATTTTCCTTTATGATCGCCTTCACGAACTCTCTACCAACGTGGGTTTTTCCGGCGCCTGTGGAGCCGATGATCGTGATCAATCCTGCATCACCAGGGGTCGACAAGTACAGCTTAAGCCTGCTGACCGCCTCGATGAGGTGCGGATGAACGAACGTGAAATCCTCGTTGAAAAACGGGAAGTCAGCCAGGTTTGGTTTTTCTCGTTTCATCAAGAAAGTCCGAAGCCGGCCCACTTTGGCAGCAGTTTCGGAAGCGCTGCTCTTACCTTGGTTACACTAGGCGGCGGGGCCTCGTACTCTTGGTGTTTCTTGGGGGGCTGTACTTGGCCACGCCCCCTTTTTCGGCCGCGGGCGTCGGTGCGCGCCGCCTTATTCTCCATGGCGCGGGTGCGGGCCAATTTCACGTCCGGCCGGTCACAGTTCTTGGCGAAAAACTCCGCCAGCGTTGTAGCATTGATTGCGCGACGCTTTTCCTTGAGGGTCCGGGCCGCCCCCAGTAGCTCCGCCGTGGCGATGCGAATCTCCTTCTCGGACAGACCTTTGAACCGGTAACGGAATTCCCTTGAGCGGCAGAGCCTCA